>BNJU01001826.1_pt1 | contig 138135 bp, 145 predicted proteins | sample 8539281 | NCBI WGS metagenome assembly BNJU01 (sample SAMD00202456, study PRJDB9452) | human saliva metagenome | isolation source: human saliva | place: Japan | reverse complement strand
CATGGTGATCCATGAGTTCATCATGGTTGCCCTGCTCGATGATATTTCCATCGCGCATGACCAAGATAAGATCCGCATTACGGATAGTAGACAGGCGGTGGGCAATGACAAAGGAAGTCCGGCCCTCCATGAGTTTGTCCATAGCCTTTTGAATCAGCTCCTCCGTCCGCGTATCGACTGACGAAGTTGCCTCATCCAAGATCAAGAGCGGTGCATCTTTCAGCAGAGCACGAGCGATGGTCAACAGCTGCTTCTGACCAACCGATAAGTTGACCGTGTCATCCAGCACTGTATCATAGCCCTGCGGCAGAGTCATGATAAAGTGATGAACACCGACCGCCTTCGCTGCAGCAACAACTGCTTCATCCGTGACATGCTCCTGATTGTAAATCAAGTTCTCTCGGATAGTTCCTTCAAAGAGCCAGGTATCCTGCAAGACCATTGAAAAGGCATCGTGAACCTCAGAGCGTTTCATATCCTTAATATCTATACCATCAATGCTGATACGCCCTTTATTAATTTCATAGAACTTCATGAGCAGATTAACGATGGTCGTCTTACCAGCACCCGTCGGGCCGACAATGGCAATCTTCTGTCCGGCTTTGGCCTGGGCTGAGAAATCATGAATGATTGTCTGGTCTGGCTTGTAGCCAAAGAAGACATCTTCAAAGGCAACATCTCCCTTGACAGCAGTAAGCTGCTGCTCTTTATGCTGGTCGTCTTCCATCTCAGGCTCAGCCAGAAAGTCAAGGACACGAACCAGTGCTGCACCAGCCTGCTGCAAGACAGTGATACCTTGGGCAATCTGTGACAAAGGCTGAGAGAAGGTCCGCACATAAACCATAAAGGCGACGATAATTCCGATGCTAATAGAGCCATTAATCGCCAGAGCAGCACCGACCAAAATAACCAGCACATAAGCAAAATTCCCCGTAAAGAACATGAGCGGCATCATCATGCCAGAGATAAATTGAGACTTCCAAATACTGTTATAGAGATTATGATTGAGAACCGCAAAGCGCTCCTTAGACTGCTCAATGGCATTATAGCTGGTAACAACATTATGACCGGAGTACATCTCCTCCACATAACCGTTTACCGCAGCCAGATCGTTTTGCTGGGCGGTGAAATAGCCCTGGGACTTGCCCATGATGAGACCAACAAAGACAAAACCTAATACAGTAGCCAAGATAGTTACCATGGCCAAGATCCAGTTCATGAAGAACATGGTCAAAACCACAGCAACCAAGAGCAGGCTGGCAGAGATGACGTTACCCAAACTCTGGTTGAGGGATTGGCCGACCGTATCCACGTCATTGGTCACGCGCGACAGAGTATCCCCCTGAGAATGACCATCGAAATAGCCCAACGGCAGCTTGTTTATCTTCTCTGCAATGGCCGTCCGCAGCTGCTTAGAGAAATACTGGATAACCGTACTGATGATAAAGGACTGCCCGTAGTTGAGCAGGGCTCCGACTGCATAGAGCACAGTCAGCAGAAGGGCAATCTGAGACACAGCTTTCAAATCAATGCTGGTAGCCAGACCATCAGAAATGAGATTGGTAATTTCTTTTAATTTATTTGGCCCATAGACCGTGATAATGTTTGACAAGACAGCTCCCACAAATGCCAAGCAAGAGGAAGCTGGAAGCCTTTGAGATAAGGCCGTATCTGGCTAAATAATGAAGGCTTCTTATTTTCCATTTTCTAATTCCTCCTTGGATAGTTGTGAGTAAGCAATTTCTTGATAGACTTCGTTGCTGGCCAAAAGTTCTCGGTGAGTACCTTGACCGACTACCTTACCAGCATCCAAGACCAAGATTTGATCCGCATCCATGATAGTAGAAATCCGCTGCGCCACGATCAGCTTGGTCATATCCTGCGTCCGCTCAGCCAGTTCCTTGCGCAAAATGCGGTCTGTCTTATAGTCTAGGGCTGAGAAGGAGTCGTCAAAGATGAGGATTTCTGGCTTACGAGCCAAGGCTCTGGCAATGGCCAAACGCTGACGCTGGCCACCAGAGAAGTTGGTTCCGCTTTGAGCTACTTCTGCTTTCAGCCCCTTTTCCTTCTCTTGGACAAAGGGCTTAGCCTGTGCTAGGTCAAGAGCCTCCCACATTTTCTGCTCATCCAGCGGGCTTTCTTGGCTTTGACCGAAGTCCAGATTGCTCTCAACATCGCCAGAGAAAAGCACCGCCTTTTGCGGGATGTAGCCGACCTTATTATGCAAGTCTTCCAACTGGTAATCTTGAACATTGACACCGTCCACCAGAATCTCTCCTTCAGTTACATCGTAGAAACGAGGAATGAGATTGACCAGCGTGGATTTCCCTGAACCGGTTGAACCGATAAAGGCCACGGTCTCACCAGCCTGAGCTGTAAAGCTGACATGCTCAATGACCGCTTCTGAATTCTTGGAATAGCGGAAGGACACATCTCGAAAGACCACCTCTCCCTTGCTATCCGCTGCTGCCTTAGGCTGTTCCGGACTGGTGATAGAAGAATGCAGGTCCAGTACTTCATTAATCCGGCCAGCCGATACAATGGTCCGAGGCAGGACGATGAAGAGGGCACCCATGAGCAAGAATCCAATCACAATCTGCATAGCATAGGACATAAAGACGACCATATCACTGAAGAGTGGGAGACGCTCCTGCAGCCCAGCCTCCTGAATCAAATAAGCACCAATCCAGTAAATAGCCAGCGTCAAACCGCTGGAAATCCCCATCATAACTGGATTCATCATGGCCATCAGGCGACCGATGAAAAGATTGAGCCGGGTTACTTCATCATTGGCTGCCGCAAACTTCTTATCCTGATAGTCCTCCGCATTGTAAGCCCGGACCACGCGAATCCCAGTCAGACTCTCTCTAGTGACGCTGTTTAGCTTATCGACCAAGCGCTGCGCCACTGACTGCTTGGGAAAGGCCAGTGTCACCAAAACTACTGTCAGCAGGATATTGACTATGACAGCAATGAGAACAGCTATCAGCCAGTTTTCGGACTTGCCAATAATCTTGGTTATGGCCCAAATCGCCATAATCGGCCCCCTGGTCACTACCTGAAGCCCCATGGTAATTAAGGTCTGTACCTGGGTAATGTCATTCGTTGTCCGCGTCAGCAGACTAGGGATTGAAAATTTCTTAATCTCCGTCTGCGAATAGTCTAGCACACGGTTGAAAATATCGCTCCGCAAGCTCTGGGTAAAGCTGGCTGCTATACGAGCGGCAAAAAAGCCAACCACAATAGCTGACAGCAAGCTAGCAAAAGACAGGCCGATCATTTTCAGACCTGGCTCCCACAGATCCGCCAAACCAGTCCCCGGCGTTTGCAATAGCTCTGTAATCGTCGAAATATAGGTCGGAACCTCTAATTCCAGATATACCGTTAGGAAGGTGAAGAGCACACTGATAACAATCATGCTTACTTCCCATACCGTAAGCCGTTTAAATAACTTAAACATCTTTTTCCTCCATGTTCTAAACTTTCGATATTCTGATAAAACTTGGCCATGACTTGAGAAAAAAATCAGCAGTTCCTGCTCAGAAACACCATTCAAAAATAGAAACGGTTCATTTCATCAAAAAAGTCACGGATTTTCTTCATTCTTTCCTGCGACTGCGGAGTAAGACGGATATACTTTGCCCGCTTGTCCGTCTTGCTCATTTCCAGCTGGATAAAGCCATTCTTCTCCATCCTTTTCATTAAGTTAGAGGCCACCGATTTGGAAATATCCAACTCCTGCTCAATATCCTTGATAAGAGTGTCCTTCCCCTCTTCCATACGACAAGCGACAATATGCAAGACCTGCCCCTGCGGCCCAGCCATGGACTCAATCCCTTGCTCCTTAGCAAGCTTTTCTACTATGAGGTGAATCTTTCGTCCAAAACGCTTCATTTCTAACAAAGGCTTTTCCATCAAAATTTCCTTCCTAGATTGGTTCTCGTGAGAACTAATTAGTTTTCATGAGAACTATTTTACCACATAGAAGAAAGATGTCAAGAAAAAAGTTTCTATGAGAACTATTTTTTTGATAAAAAAATTCAGCCCTTCTCAGGCTGAATTACTTCCTTAAATCAAGATTCCTTCCAAATGGTCCAATTCGTGCTGGCAGATTTGGGCAGGCAGTCCTTTCAAAGTCATGGTCTGCTGCTGCCAATTTTTATCCAGATAATCGACTGTGATTTCCTGATAACGTTGGGTGGGACGACTTCCAGTCAAGGACAGGCAGCCCTCTTCTGTCTGATAAGGCCCTGATTTAGAGCGCAGCACCGGATTAAACATGACTACCGGCACCAAACCATATAGAAAGATAATGGCCCGCTTACGGACGCCAATCATATTGGCTGCGAGCCCTATACAATTTTCTCGATTGGCCTGCAGAGTATCTTGCAAGTCTTGAGCCAGATAAAGGTCTTCTCTACTAGCCTGCTCTGATGGTTGCTGCAGGAAGAAAATATCTTTGACAATTGCTTTTTCCATTACTTTCCTCATAGAGAAGGGCCTGATAAATCAGACCTTATAAACTTATTTTGCGTGGCGTTCACTAATTTCTTTAGCCAGTACAAAGTTCCCCAGTGTTGCAGAGCCATTTCCAGCCACAGCCGGTGTCACGATATAGTCACGAACATCAGGAACTGGCAAATATCCATTCAGAAGAACTGCGAATTTCTCACGAACCCGATCCAGCATGTGCTGCTGAGCCATAACCCCGCCACCAAAGACGATGACATCTGGACGGAAAGTCACTGTCGCCTGAATAGCAGACTGAGCGATATAGTAGGCTTGAATATCCCAGACAGAACTATTGAGTTTAATATTCTCTCCACGAACTCCGGTCCGCGCCTCTAAACTTGGCCCAGCCGCCAATCCTTCTAAACAGCCATTGTGGAAAGGACAAACGCCATTGAACTCTTTTTCCACATCCATAGGGTGCTTAGCTACATAATAATGCCCCATCTCTGGGTGGCCTGTCCCCCCTACAAATTCACCTCGCTGGATAGCACCCGCACCGATTCCTGTCCCAATCGTATAATAGACCAGATTTTCAATACGGCCGCCAGCATTGTTGCGGGCTACTACTTCACCGTAAGCTGAGCTATTGACATCCGTCGTGAAGTAAATAGGCACATTGAGAGCCCGGCGCAGAGCTCCAACAATATCCACATTAGCCCAGTGTGGTTTAGGTGTAGTCGTGATAAAGCCGTAAGTCTTTGAGTTAGGATCAATATCGATTGGCCCGAAAGAGCCTACAGCCAGACCAGCCAGATTGTCGAAACGAGAAAAGAACTCAATCGTCTTGTCTAGCGTTTCAATAGGCGTGGTCGTTGGAAACTGTGTCTTTTCAACAACTTCAAACCGTTCATCACCTACAGCACAGACAAACTTAGTGCCGCCCGCTTCCAAACTTCCATACAATTTTGTCATTATAAATCCTCTTTTAAAATTTGATTTCTACTCTATTCATTATAGCATATCTCTTGCAGACTTCTTGCCAAAAATAGTCTTTTTAAAGCTTTTTCAACAACACTGCACTTATGACATAAAAAACGAACAAAAGCTGATTTGTTCGTTTTCTAAATTCCATTAGGCTTTCACTTCGATGATTGCGTCGCCTTTAGCAAGAGCTCCTTCTGCTACTGGAGTGACAGAAGCGTAGTCAGCTGTGTTTGTAACGATGACCATAGTCGTATCATCCAGACCAGCAGCTGCAATTTTCTCAGCTTCAAATGTTCCCAGAACATCACCAGCTTTGACCTTGTCGCCTTGAGCAACTTTTTGGTCAAAGCCTTCACCGCCCATAGATACTGTGTCGATTCCGACGTGAATCAGAATTTCAGCACCATTGGCCGTCTTCAAACCATAAGCATGTCCTGTTTCAAAAGCAATAGTCACTTCAGCATCAGCCGGTGCATAAACCACACCTTGGCTAGGTTTGATAGCAATTCCTCGTCCCATCGCTCCGCTAGAGAAAACAGGATCATTAACATCGCTCAAAGCTACTGCCTGACCAACAATTGGAGAAATAATTGTTTCGTCTTGGAGGGCAGCTGGCACATTACCAGTTGTTTCTTCTTCGACCAGTTTTTCAGTTTACAGCTTTTTTTCTTCAGTAGTTTCTTCGTCTTTGTAACCAAACAAATAAGTCAGAACAAAACTCAAACCAGTTGTCAAAACAACCATAAAGATATATTGCAACAATTGACCATTCAGGTAAAGGAGAGTACCTGGAATAATTGTGATACCGAAACTTGTACCTGCAAGCCCCATAATAGAAGCTAACCAACCACCAACGGCACCGGCACCCAGTCCAATTACAAAAGGTTTAACAAAGCGCAAGTTAACCCCGAAGATAGCTGGCTCAGTAATACCCAATCCTGCAGAAAGTGCTGCTGGGAAGGCAAGAGCCTTGAGTTTTTTTAGATTTTGTCTTCACAGCTACAGCCAAAGTCGCACCAGCTTGAGCTGTCATAGCAGCAGTGATAATCGCATTAAATGGATCTTTCCCAGTTTGAGATACCAACTGAGATTCCAGTAAGTTGAAGATGTGATGAACACCAGTTACGACAATCAGCTGATGCACAGCACCGATAATCAATCCAGCAAGACCAAACGGAAGGCTAAGAAGGAACTCTGTTCCATTTAAAACATATGACTCTACAATGTGGAAGACTGGGCCAATCACAAAGAGTCCCAGAATAGACATGACAAGGAAAGTAAGGAATGGAACAAGAAGAAGATCCAAAACATCTGGAATTTTCTTGTGCAGCCATTTTTCAAATTTTGCACCAAACAAACCTACAAAGAAGGCTGGAAGCACAGAGTTTTGGTAGCCAACTACTGGAATAAAACCAAAGAAGTAAATTGGGTGAACTTTTGTTGCTGTAACTTCGCTGGTAAATTTCAAACTTCCTAGAACATCCATATTAGCAATTTTGTCTAAAATGTCCTTAGAAGGATCAACAGCAAATTTAGTAGCCTGACCAGCTACCTCCCAAGCATTTGGAAGTGCTGAGTTAACCATCATTAGACCAAGAACCAAACCAATGATTGGGTTTCCGCCAAAAACTCTAAAAGCCGACCAGCAAATCAAAGCAGGGAAGAAAGCGAAGGCAGTATCAGTTAAGACTACTGTATAAGTATAGAAGTCAGTTGCTTTGAAAGCATCCGCAGTAGTACCAAACAAAGCTAAAACTTGATCCTGAGCAATTGCTCCACGAACTCCCATGAAAAGTCCTGTCGCAACAATAGCTGGAAGAATTGGCACAAATACGTCACCAAATGTACGGATGGCGCGTTGGAACCAATTCCCTTGCTTAGCAGCTTCTGCTTTCATGTCATCTTTTTGATGAAGTTGGCAATCCTAAGGCTACAACTTCGTCATAGATTTTATTAACCGTACCGGTACCAAAGATAATCTGGTACTGGCCTGAGTTAAAGAAGGCACCTTGAACTTTTTCCAGATTTTCGACAGTATTTTTGTCGATTTTACCCTCATCTTTAACCATCACGCGCAAGCGAGTCGCACAGTGAGCCACACTGTTGACATTCTCACGTCCGCCAAGGGCTTCGATGACTTTTTTTGCAATTTCAGTATTATTCATTTGCAAAAATCTCCTTATAAATATTTTTAACTTTTTGAAAGCGATTTTATCACCTTTACGAATATTATTTTACCATGATTCAAAAATATGTCAAGCGTTTTGCAGAAAAAATATTTTTTTACTGTTAAATGTTGATTTTTCATCGGAAAACGTTTACTATAGTAATAAGAAATAATATGATTCGGAGGACAAAAGATTGGCTTGGACGACTGAAAAACGCTACAAACGCTATGAAGACTGGACTCAGGAAGAGCTACAGCATATCAAAGAAAACATCGCTAAATCTCCTTGGCGGGCTAACTACCATGTGGAGCCTCAGACAGGTCTGCTCAATGACCCCAATGGCTTTTCTTATTTTGACGGCAAGTGGGTGGTTTTCTACCAAAACTTTCCTTTCGGAGCAGCTCACGGCCTCAAGTGCTGGGTCCAGATGGAAAGCGATGACCTAGTCCACTTCACGGAAACTGGCCTTCGAGTGCTGCCAGATACTGCTCTGGACAGCCACGGTGCCTACTCAGGCTCTGCCATGCAGTTTGACGACAAGCTCTTTCTCTTCTATACTGGCAATGTTCGTGATGAGAATTGGGTGCGTCACCCCTATCAAATCGGCGCCTTGTTAGATAAATCAGGCAAGCTGGAAAAAATTGACAAGGTCTTGATTGAACAGCCTGCTGAAGCGACTGACCACTTCCGCGATCCCCAGATTTTTAACTACAAAGGGCAATTCTATGCCATTGTCGGTGGGCAAAATCTAGACAAACAAGGCTATGTTAAGCTTTACAAGGCTGTTGATAATGACTATACCAACTGGGAAGTCATTGGCGATTTGGACTTCGCCAATGACAAGACAGCCTATATGATGGAGTGTCCTAATCTAGTCTTTATCAATGACCAACCAGTCCTGCTCTATTGCCCTCAAGGTTTGTCTAAGGATGTACAGGACTACGGCAACATTTATCCAAACATGTATAAAATAGGTCAATCGTTTGACACAAACAAAGCTGCTATGATTAATCCTAGTCCTATCCAAAATCTGGACTACGGTTTCGACTGCTACGCGACCCAAGCTTTTAACGCACCTGACGGTCGCGTACTGGCTGTCAGCTGGCTAGGCTTGCCTGATGTGGAATACCCATCTGACCGCTTCGACCATCAAAGGTGCCTTCTCCCTCGTCAAGGAATTAAGTCTGAAAGACGGCAAACTTTACCAATACCCAGTGCCAGCTATTAAGGATTTGCGAGCAGAGGAACAGCCTTTCGCTGCTTTGACAGAAAGCAAGAACAGCTACGAACTAGAGCTGAATCTCGCTGCGGACACCGAGCACGAAATCGTCCTCTTTGCAGATAAGGATGGCAAGGGGTTACGCATCAATTTTGACCTCAAAGCAGGTCTAGTAACGGTTGATCGTAGTCTGGCAGGTGAGCCATTCGCTCTGGACTTTGGAACCAGCCGAAGCTGTGATATTGACAAAGAAGCCACAAGTGCTACTATCTTCATCGATAAATCAATTTTTGAAATTTTCATCAATAAAGGAGAGAAAGTATTTTCCGGCCGTGTCTTCCCAAGAGAAGACCAGACAGGCATTGCCATTACCAAGGGCAATCCAACCGGTACTTACTATGAATTAGATTATGGTCGCAAAGCTAACTGATGTAGCAAAACTTGCAGGAGTCAGCCCCACAACTGTTTCCCGCGTCATCAACAGAAAAGGCTACTTGTCCGACAAAACGATTTCCAAGGTTGAGGCAGCCATGCGAGAGTTGGCCTACAAGCCCAACAATCTGGCGCGTAGCCTCCAAGGTAAATCAGCCAAGCTAATCGGACTCATTTCCCTAATATCAGCAATGTCTTTTATGCAGAATTGATTGACAAGCTGGAGCATGAGCTCTTTAAACAGGGCTATAAAACCATCATCTGCAATAGTGAGCATGACTCTGACAAGGAGCGTGAATACCTTGAGATGCTGGAAGCCAATCAGGTGGACGGCATCATTTCCGGCAGCCACAATCTAGGTATCGAGGACTACAATCGCGTGACTGCACCAATCATTGCCTTTGACCGCAATCTTTCGCCGGATATCCCAGTTGTTTCCTCAGACAACTATTGTGGTGGTGTGCTGGCGGCTCAGACCTTAGTCAAGGCTGGAGCTCAAAACATCATCATGATAACCGGCAATGACAATTCCAACTCACCAACCGGCCTGCGCCATGCTGGCTTTGCTTCCTTCCTGCCAGACGCACCGATTATCAATGTGTCCAGTGATTTTTCACCCGTTCGCAAGGAGATGGAAATCAAGCAAATTCTGACTCAGACCAAACCTGATGGCATTTTTACATCAGACGATCTGACAGCTATCTTAATTATGAAGGTCGCACAGGAGCTGAACATCCAGATCCCTGAAGATTTGAAAATCATTGGCTACGACGGCACCTACTTTATAGAGAACTACTACCCACAGCTGGCAACGATCAAACAGCCTCTGAAAGATATCGCCCGTCTTTCTGTGGACCTGCTCCTCAAAAAAATTGCTGGCCAAGAAGTCCAAACAACTGGCTATTTCCTGCCAGTCAGTCTCTTACCTGGTAAGAGTGTTTAAAACTTATACAAACAAGTAAAGACGACCTCCATTATTGGAGTCGTCTTTATTTAGCCATAGTCTAAAAATTTCTTACAGGGCAATAATCAATTATTACTCTTTCTAAAGGTTAACAGACCGGCCAGGAAAGCAAGGAAGCCACCTAAAAGTGCCAGCAGGGAAGTGCTTGTTCCCGTTTTTGGCAAGGTTTTTTCTGTTTGGCTAGCCGCTTCTTTTACTTCTGAAGCCTGAGGTTTTTGCCCATCCAAGGATATAGCCTGAAGCTGAGCATTGGCTACAGAAGGGGTAGACAGCTGCTCTTTTTGAGCTGCTGGAGCTTGGGATTTTTCTTCCTGAGCTGGGTTCACTTTTCGAAGTCGCAAAATAGTCGCTGTGAGCGGAGCTAGGGCTAAACCATTGCTGTTTCTGGTGACACCTGCTGGATCAGCATGGCAGTCAATCCTGCGGTATTGCCGTCTGCTACAACCTCTGCACCTACTAGATGCTTGTAGGCTTCACCAAAGTTGAATTGTCGTTCCTTGGTGTCCGCATTGACAAAGACAGCATAAATATCGCCATTTGACGCAACCACTTGGTAGCCGAGCACAAGGTCTTCTTTCTCAACTCCATCCTTGCCAGGCTGGGTGATGAGGGTCACATTTTGCTCCACTTCATCTTTGGAACTGCGGGTAAAAGCATCCGTTGATTTCCGCAAGGCAATCAAGCCTTTCATATAGGCACGACTCTTGGCATTTTCAGGGAACTTCTCCGAATCAGTCGCCTTGGTCCAGTCAAAATGGTTGACCGCGTCGCTCGAATCATAAGAATCATGAATGAAATACGGATAGTCAAACGGTGTCCCGTCCTCATTGGTCAACAAATGCGCTTTGTTTGGAACCTTGTCTTCTGAGACAGGATATTTATAGGCAGGATCACGGAATTGCTTGGTCCGGCCGTACTCTTGACCAGAGTGGATAAATGGTGTCCCTTGCGAAGTCAGAATCATCAGATTTCCCAGACGTAGGCGACGATGAATCTCTTGATAATTGGCAGCCACTGCCGGATCTTTCTTGATCGACTGGGCAATGATATCAAAGAGCGTCAGATTATCATGGGCTGCGATGTATTGGATCACATCCCCTGGGCTATCCGCCTCAAAATTGGTTGGTTGCGCCTTGATGTTTTTGAAGACATTATCCACACTGCGTTTGCCACCGGTGATAAAGGCTGGTGTTCCTTCATTTGGATAACCTGATTTCAAGGTATTGCGAATATCATCTGAGAAGACCGCTACCGTGTCTGTTGACTTCATCCAAGATTGGTCAGCAGGCTGGACAGCTTTATTTTCATCACCTGCATAAGTCTTCCAGCCCTCACCCAGCATAATGAGATTTGGATTGAGCTTTTTAGCTTCTTCAAAGGCTTTTTGAATGGACTCAGCATCGTGGTCTCCCATCATATCAAAGCGGAAGCCATCTACCTTGTACTGCTCTGTCAGGTACTTGATTGAATCCACCAAGACCCGTCTGCTCATATAGTGAGTAGTACCCAAGCGGCCGCCACCAAAGCTTGATCTCGGTGTACCATCCGCATCCATAAAGTGGTAGTAATTGGGCTCCAAATCTTCAAAGATTGAGGTCTTGGCCGTATGATTATAGACCACATCCAGGATAACGCCCATGCCACGCTTGTGAATTTCATTGACAAGGTTTTTAAATTCCTCAATGCGCTTGGCTGGATCTGTCGGTGCACTGGAGTACATACCTGTCAGCGAGAAGTAGTTTTGCGGGTCATAGCCCCAGTTGTAGTTACTGTTGCTGGAAGCGTACTTGTCCATGCGCTCAGCATTTTTCAGCTCATTTACAAAATAATAACTCAAACGGGCAAGAGCTGAACGTGGGTCACTCCTAAGTCTTTCAAATAATCTAATTTCTCAATGAAAGCTGAGAAGGTTCCAAATTGAGATTTCAAATCCTTTGAGATAGCTGGATCAGAGGTGAAATCACGAACGTGCGCCTCATAAATCAAGGCATCTTCTCGCTTCTTAAAGTTCGGAATAGTAGCATAGGTCAGGTCTTTCGGTCCATATTCACTTGGATCTACAAAGGCTGCCTTGGCAATCTTGTAGGCATCCCCCTTGTCCGCATCGTCACTGTTCCAAGCAGCTAAAGACTTGGCATAAGGATCCAGCACAAGAACCTTTTTACCACCGCGAGTAATTTCATAATGATAGAAATACCCTCGATAGTCAGAAATCCCTAGACCACTCTCAGGTGTCAAGCTACTGGTCCATGTTCCAGACTCCCCTTTCTGCATAGCCAGGCGTCCAATGACCTTGTTCTGATCTTCTTTGTCATAGACCACCAAATCAACTTGGTCGGCACTTGGAGACCAGAAGGTTACATCCACTTGTTTGCCCGCTTGAGAAACACGCGCTCCCAAATCACCATCATACTTATAGATACTATCCTTCAGCTGCCAGTTCATGCTGGTTTTGAATTGATCATTGCCATATTTGATAAGGTAAGGTGACTGGGCTTGGTTAAAATCACCGATGAATTTGGCACTTTTGGTCTTAGGATCCAGAACCACATCTTTAACAACGACTTCATGGCCATCTTTGTCTGTAATCTTTAAGTTCTTTAAAATGTCTTCTTTTTTAGCACTTTCTAAGGTAGAAAAGCTGGCTTCAATCTCGGTCAAGCCTATATGCTGGGCTCCCGTCATGCGAATATCGTTGACAAAGTAAGGGTTAGTATAAACTGTCGGATCCGCATCACGCAAGAAAATTTGGCTGTTTTTCTCCAAATTCGTGAAATTATAATCCTGATTTTGAATCTTCACATCATCTCCTGATTTGCTTTCGTCTAGAAGCAAAAAGCCAATCATCTTAGCAGCATCCTTCAAGGGAACATCTACATAGCGGCCATATTTCCCAGTATTTTCAAAATCCACTCCGTCAGGCCAATTCTTGCTTGGGTTTTGGACATCTCCCCAGAGCCAGAGTGACTTCTTATCATACTGGCCGTCTGTACGATAGTAGTTGATTCGAACCATCCCTTTTTTCAAAGGCTCGTAAGTATGAGGTTGATAGTCTGTGTCAAACCAAATCTCATTCATCTGAGGACTGAGTAGTTCAACTGTCTTATCACCGGTGATATTTTGCCCTGCTGTATTATTGATGAGAAGGCTGATTTTGCTTCTTTTCTCAGCCATTTTAACATCAAGATAATAGCCGTAGTCATCTTCTTTAGCAGTCACAAAGCTAGTCGCTCCGGTCGGCCAAGCTCCCTTTTGACTAGAAGGCGTCTCAACATCGTCCCAAGTCCACAAGCCCAAGCTGTCTAGATTTTGTGACGGCAAGGTTTTGAAATGAAAGCGAATATTGCCTTCTTCGATAGCGTCTTTCGCCGAAGCTTGCGGCTGACTAACTGGTTCTTGCTTGTCTTTTTCACTTGGATTTGCAGCTTCTTGACCAGCTGCTTCTGAAACTGCACTAGCTGGAGCTTGATCTGCTAGCACACCAGTTGGAGCAGCCTGCTCTGTGGCTCCCGCTCCTGAACTACCTGCCTCTCCAGTTTTTTCTTCATCTGCTGACTTAGGTTGGGCTGCCGCATTTGCATCAGAGACTGCTTCTGTTGCTGGGCTGGTAGCTGTGCTCGCCTCATCCGCTTGGACTAATTGGGCATTTCCCAGTAGGAAACCTGAGGCAATGACAACAGATGCTACTCCTACTTTTAAACGACGGATGCCAAAATAATGGCGCTTTTCGCCCATCCGAGACTGTAGGTGATCGTTATTTTTCATAAACAGAAAACTCCTTTATTTTTTCTTATAGAGAACATCTATGCAAACGTTTTCTGTATTTATTATACCGATTCTTTTTAAACTTGTAAAGGCTTTCAAGAAGAGTTTTTCTCACTCAGATACTTCATGCTCTCTGTGCGGAATTTGATGATTAGGATGAGCTATTTCTGGTTTAAACCAGCTTTGACAGTCATGCCCCACCTTAAAAACGGATGACTTGTACACAACATTTCCCTTATCACTAGGTCTAAATGCAGACTTATTTTGCTAAAATTAAAAAAATCCGAGTTCAACTCAGAGAAAATCAAAAACAGATTTTCAAAGAGTATCATCTCGGATTTTTTGTTATCTTTCTGGCTCGCAATGAGACTGTATAGTAAAAACAAACATAGAGGACGATTACGAAAGCTAGCAGAGCTTCTGCATGACTTAGCCAAACAAGCCATGTCCAACCTAGATAATCAAGTCCCAGTTTCAGAGCAAAAGCTGTATTGACAAGAGGAAAGGTCAAGGCTGACCAGCTAAGCTGAGGTCCCCAGTCGGAAAATGCGAGGTAAAAGGCATAGGACCAAGAGATAAAAGGCCTGCGATAAGAGGAGCAGCAAGGCAACAAACCAGCCTTCTGCATCAGAACCAGCCAGACGGATATAACTTCCCAGCAGGAGCGAGAAAGGTGCACAGTAAATGGCCCACTGCGGCTTTAAAGTATCAGGCAGCCTTTGTGACCGCCTAGCTCTGTAAAATAAGGGATAGAGAATCAAACTCAGTAGCAGAGCAAAAAACCAAGCTACATAGCCCAAAAGCGGCTGATGAACTACACCCTGGGTCAAGCTTGCCATGGCCAATCCAACATATAGGACCGTCCAGCTCGGGGTCAAAGATAATCCCTCGGCCTTAAGGACATACTTCCAAGTAAAGATAGCTATTAGAAAAATATGCAGCAGCAAGGCTATATACCAAAGAAACTGGCTCACCAAAAATAAGCCAAGCTTGCTTAGGTAAGCAGCTAAGAGCATACTAGCCATAGGATAAGTCGCAAAGCTCGATAAGAAAGGGGCCTTTTGCAAATCTTGCCGATAGTCCGAAAATGACAGCACTAAAGCCAGTGTCAGATAAAGCCAAAGTATCAAAGCTAGACCATTCAAGAAGTGGAAAAAGATAGAATGGTAGTTCAGTAACAGATTAGCTAGGCCAAATAGGCCAAGAATCAACCCAGATAAAAGAATGGGCGGTCGTTTGCTGTTCACGAAGCAACTCCTTTATAGTAATGTTTTGAAGTTCCTTTTCAATGACAATCAAACGTTTGTTTGCCATCATTTCTATGAAACTTCTAAAATATGCCGCAGCTGGACTGCACTCGGTGAGACAATGGGAAGAAATGCTCCTTCGTTCCAACGACGGATAAAGCCAGAAGTCGAATTACTCAAATATCCTCTGCCTCCACTAGCCTGCAGCTCCAAGAGCAGACTTTGAGCTACCACATCAACTATATCAATTCGCAGCTGGAAGAGCTCCTTAGGACGCTCAACAAAATAGCCAGGCTGGAGAAGACCTCTATAGAGCTGTTCCTGGATTTCAGTCAGAGCAGCCACTTGCTCCTCCCACTCCTCTCTCAAAATAGAGCGGACTGACAGATTAGCTTCGACCTCCTCCAGAGACTTTCTCTGCTAGGCCAAGAGCCAGACCAAACTGATAACCCTAGAAAAGCTGGGCGATTTTCTGCCAAAAAGGCCTGGGCATCTTGAGCGAGAATCCATTCCTTTTGCAAAGGCACATGATTAAAGGTCAGGGCAGCTGTATTTCCCCCTTGCAAGGATACAAACTCTAAATCCGCTGAACGGGAGAAAATTCTCTGCGTCAGATGGCACAGCCAGAACCAGCGGCTGGCGGCTCCCGTCTTCGAAACCAGCAACAAATATGCTGAGGAAGCGATCCGCGCGAGCATTGGTTACCCAAGGCAGACGCCCCTTGAGATAAAGCTTCCCATCTTCTTCCACAATAGAGACATTTAACTCTTCTAAGTCCGACAGGAATTTAACAGCATTGGACAGGGCTGTCGCACCTGCATATTCCCCTGACAGGAGCCCTTCCAAATAGTGGTCTCTAAAGTAGGGATTAGGAGATTTTAAAATGTTATCAATAAAGGTCCTTTGCCCCCAAGAGATAAAGGAAGCGGTCAAAGAATGGTGAGCCAGCTCCTTGAGCACTTCAATCACATCCGTATCATTGCCACCTCGGCCTCCCAGCTCTTCTGGAACGCCAACCCGAAAGGCTCCTTCAGCGGCGATACGCTCAATCAGTTGGTTACCCGCTGCACAGGATTCTTTGTCAATTTGGTCAGCGTGGTCATCCAACCAGTTGATAAACTCTTCTGAAAAAAATGTCATTTGCCACCTCCTCAAAGACTAGGCATAAGGCTGCAATTCCGGATTAATTGGCGTGTTGGCCAGATTATTGGCATAATTGCAAAGGGTCGCAAGGCTGACACCCAGAACTACATCCAGAGCATTCTCATGCGTATAGCCCGCTTCTAGGAAGTCTGCCAAGGCTTCATCTCCGACCCGTCCCTTGGTATTGATGACAGCAATGGTAAATTTAGCAAGCGTATCTAGCTTCGGATCTGTATCAATCGGAGTACGATTGCGCAGAGCCTCCAAAAGATCATCATTCATTTGAATCTGCTTGATTGAAAAAGCTGTATGACCCGCTACACAGAAAGCACAGCCATTAGTAACTGCAGCCGTTATCTGCACTACTTCACGCTCAGTCGGTGTCAGGCTGTTACGGCGATTGATGGCTCCAACCGTCCGATAAGTTTCCAAAGCAGTTGGTGCATTGGCCAAAAGACCGATAAGATTGGGAATGTAGCCACCGTTATCTTTTTGAACAGTTTCCAGGACTTCTTTTACCTCAGCTGGTGCGGACTCAATCGTGTGGATAGTAAATTCTGACATATGAAACCTCATTTCTTTTAATTAGAAACTATCTTAACATAGGACCAATGGCTTGTATAATATATATTTTATATAAGTCCTATAAAGAGAATATAATGCGATTTTTCAAACTAAAATATATTCCCCTCGTGAGGTAGCTCCACATCAATTTCAAACAAGAATCCGAAACGAGAAAAAGAAGCCTTTTGGCTTCGATTTTTTAATATTTCCTGAATCGCTGGTAGCGATTTTCCAGTAATTGCTCCAAGGGAAGCTGAGACAGACTATCCAACTCAGCAGCGATTTCTTCTTTCACTGCAGCCAGTAATTCATGGTTGTTAAAGCCTCTTTCAGGAATGACCTTATCCACCACTTCCATCTGCAAGAGCTCATGTGAAGTAATTTTCATCAGCTCTGCCGCTTCCATAGCGCGGCTGCCGTCTTTCCAGAGGATAGAAGCAAAAGCCTTCTGGACTGAGAACTGCATACATAGAGTTTTCCAGCATCCAGACCTTGTCTGCTACAGCCAAAGCCAAGGCTCCGCCTGAGCCACCTTCACCAATGATGATGGCAATAATCGGTACTTTGAGATTGCTCATTTCCATCAAGTTACGGGCAATAGCTTCCCCTTGGCCACGCTCCTCAGCACCGACACCAGGATAAGCACCTGCCGTATTGATAAAGGTTACCACAGGACGGCCAAATTTTTCCGCCTGCTTCATGAGACGCAGAGCCTTGCGGTAGCCTTCCGGATGCGGCTGTCCAAAGTTTCGGCGCAGATTGTCCTGCAAATTGCGACCCTTTTGAATACCGACCACCGTTACAGGCTGACCCTTTAGCGTCCCAATACCGCCAATCACTGCACCGTCATCTCGAAAAGAGCGATCCCCATGCAGCTCGACGAAGTTATCAAAAATTCCTTGTGCAAAATCCAGCGCAGTCAAACGAGCCTGATCACGCGCTTCTTTAATAATCCGAGTGATTTTTGTCATGCTTGACCTCCATGGAATGCTAATAAGGTAGCAAGTGTATCTCTCATGTCACCACGCTTGACGATGGCATCTACAAAACCATGCTCCATGAGAAATTCAGCCTTTTGAAAATCATCTGGCAGCTTCTCACGAACCGTGGACTCAATAACTCGACGCCCAGCAAATCCAACCAGAGCCTGTGTTTCAGCCAGAATAATATCACCTTCCATTGCGAAAGAGGCTGTGACACCACCAGTTGTCGGATCTGTCAAGACGGTCAGATAGAAGAGACCTGCTGCAGAGTGCCGCTGAACAGCCGCAGAGACCTTAGCCATCTGCATCAACTCATAATGCCCTCCTGCATGCGGGCACCGCCAGAAGCCGTAAACAGAACGACTGGCAATTTATGCTCTGTTGCATACTCAAAGAGACGGGTAATTTTTTCACCCACAACTGTCCCCATAGAAGCCATGATAAAGTTTGAATCCATGATTCCAAGAGTCGTTTTATGCCCCTTGATACTAGCTGTTCCAGTCAGAACCGCCTCATCCAACCCTGTCTTCTCACGGGTAAGTGCTAATTTCTCCTGATAGTTAGGGAAGTTCAGAGGATCCTTGGTTTCAATTCCAGTGAACATCTCCTCAAAACTATTCTCATCCACAGTTAGATTTAAGCGCTCATGAGCAGAAATACGGAAATTATAGCCACAGTTAGGACACACACTGTCATTTCCAAGATCTTTTTGGTAAATGGTATGCTTACAACCTGGGCATTTCGAAAAGAGTTCGTCTGGTACCTCAGGCTTTGCTTGAGGCTTTTCCCGACTCGCTCGATTAGGATTGATACGGATATATTTATCCTTCTTTGAAAACAAAGCCATCGTTTACGTCTTCTCCTTTTCAAGATTTTATACTCAGGCACATCAAACAGCAAGAGCCCCCGGCTTTCGAGTTTACAGAGCAGCTCTTACATGTCGTATCTATTGTTTCTCTTGATAAGCCGGAAGGAACTTCTCCATGAGAAAGGCTGTGTCATAATCACCAGCAATTACATTAGGATCTGAGATTAAGTCCAGTTGGAAGCCGCTGTTGGTCACAACACCGTCAATTTCTAGTTCATAGAGTGCACGTTGCATCTTCATCAGAGCATCGAAGCGATTTTCCCCATGAACAATTATCTTCGCAATCATGCTATCGTAGTAAGGGGGGATGGTGTAGCCAGGATAGACGGCTGAATCGACGCGCAGCCCCACTCCACCGCTTGGCAGATAAACATTTGAAATCTTACCTGGACTCGGCGCAAAGTTAAAGGCTGGATTTTTCAGCATTGATCCGACACTCAATTGCATGCCCTCGGATTTCAACATCATCCTGACTGAAGGACAGCTCTTGACCGTTTGCGATCTTAATTTGCTCTTTTTACAATATCCACACCGGTAACAAACTCGGTGACTGGATGCTCAACCTGCACCCGAGTGTTCATCTCCATAAAGTAGAATTCACCCTTGGCTTCATCAAGCAGAAACTCAATCGTTCCAGCATTTTCATAGCCGACAGACTGAGCAGCCCGAACAGCTGCTTCACCAATCTGCTGACGTAGGGTTTTCCCAATTGCCACAGATGGACTTTCTTCAAGCACCTTCTGATTATTACGCTGCAAAGAGCAATCTCGCTCGCCCAAGTGGACCACATGTCCCTGCTGATCAGCTAAAATCTGCACTTCAATATGGCGCGCTGGATAGATGACTCGCTCCATATACATGGCACCATTACCAAAGGCCGCTTTGGCTTCGCTAGACGCAGACTCAAAGGCCGCTACTAAATCCTCAGCCTTTTCAACCTTACGAATGCCCTTGCCGCCGCCGCCAGCAGAAGCTTTAAGCATGACTGGATAACCAATTTTCTCGGCGACTTCCAAGGCTTCTTCAGAGGTATGAACTTCTCCATCAGAACCTGGGATAACTGGTACTTTCGCCTTAATCATCTGAGCCCGAGCATTAATCTTGTCCCCCATCATGTCCATAACAGCACCTGAAGGCCCAATAAATTTAATGCCGACTTCTTCGCACATGGTCGCAAATTTAGAGTTTTCGCTCAAAAAACCAAAACCAGGATGAATGGCTTCTGCACCTGTCAGAACAGCAGCAGACAGGACAGCGTTCATATTTAGATAAGAATCAGTTGACTTGGCTGGGCCGATGCAGACAGCCTCATCAGCCAGTAGGGTATGGAGTGCTTCCTTGTCAGCCGTTGAATAAACAGCTACCGTATCAATTCCCAACTCGCGAGCTGCACGAATAATTCTGACCGCAATTTCCCCACGGTTAGCAATTAAAATTTTACGAAACATGGTGAAAGCTCCTTTTATCTACTGGCCAATCGCAAAGGTCAAAGTACCGCTGGCTGCAAGTTTTCCGTCAACTTCTGCTTTCGCCTCTACAACCGCAATGGTTCCGCGACGCTTAACAAACTTAGCTGTCATAATCAGTTGATCACCTGGTACAACTTGCTTCTTGAACTTAACCTTGTCCATGCCAGCATAGAAGACCAGTTTGCCCTTATTTTCTTCTTTGGACAATTCCAGCACGCCGGCTGTTTGAGCTAGAGCTTCCATGATCAAGACACCTGGCATAACAGGATATTGAGGAAAATGTCCCGTTAAAGAAAGGCTCATTGACTGTCACATTTTTTTCAGAGCAACAATCTCATCTTCGCTAACTTCCAAAACACGATCCACCAAAAAGCATTGGGTAGCGATGCGGAAGTGCTTCTTTTATTGCATTAATATCAATCATTTGATGCGTACCAGCCCTTTCCCAAATTCAACCATTTCTTCATTCTGAACCAGAATTTCTGTAACCAGACCATCTTTAGGTGCTGGAACTTCATTCATGACCTTCATTGCTTCAATAATCATCAGGGTTTGACCTTTTTAACTTGGTCTCCAACTGATACAAACGGCGGCTTGTCTGGACCAGCTGCTAAGTAAGCCACACCAACCAAAGGGCTTTCCACAACATCACCTTCAGCAGCAGGTGCCGGAGCTTCTGAAGCTGTTTCTGGCTCTGCAGACGGAGCTGCTTGAGGAGTTGGCTCAATCACAGGCGCACTCTGCAGCCTGCAAAGGTGCAGCAATTGGAGCAGCACTGGCTGTTGGAACTGCAGCCTGACCTTCATTCTTACTAAAAAGTCAGCTCATCGCTCTGATTTTTTTGTAAGAAAACTCACGCAGACTAGACTGGTCAAACTGCGCCATTAAATCTTTAATTTCGTTGATATTCATAGGTTTTTAAGCCTCCCAGCGTTTAAAGGCAAGAACTGCATTGTGGCCGCCAAAGCCAAATGTATTGGAAATCGCATAAAGGGATTTCCTGTTCCTTACCTTGACCGTAAATAACGTTGGCTTCAATATAGTCTGGCAGCTCTGTTGTACCAGCTGTTTTTTTGGCACATAGCTATGACGCATTGCTTCAATCGTCGCAATAGCCTCAACCGCGCCCTGCTGCACCGAGCAGAGTGTCCTGTAAAGGATTTAGTAGAAGACACCGCTACATCTTTACCAAAGACAGAAACAATGGCTCCGCTTTCGCCTTTTTCGTTAGCAGGGGTTGATGTACCGTGAGCATTGACATAAGCCACATCTTTTGGCTCAATTTCAGCTTCTTCAACCGCCTGTTTGATCGCCTTGATAGCGCCCAAACCTTCTGGATGCGGAGAAGTCATATGGTAAGCGTCACAAGTATGACCGTATCCTACCACCTCAGCCAAGATAGTCGCTCCGCGTTTCTCAGCATGTTCCAAACTTTCCAGAACCAGCATACCAGAACCTTCACCCATGACAAAACCATTGCGGTCCTTGTCAAACGGAATAGAAGCACGCTTAGGATCTTCTGTCGTAGAAAGAGCAGTCAGAGCTTGGAAACCAGCAATCGCAAATGGTGTAATAGAAGCTTCTGAACCACCAACCAGCATCACATCTTGATAACCGAACTTAATTGAGCGGAAAGCTTCACCAATCGCATCGTTTAGCTGAGGCACAGGCTGTATTGACAGACTTACAGATACCATTGGCTCCAAAGCGCATCGCAACATTTCCTGCCCCCATATTTGGCAGGGCTTTTGGCAAGGTCAAAGGTTTGATACGTTTAGGACCTTTTTCATGCAAGCGAACAACCTGCTCTTCAATTTCCTGAATCCCACCGATACCTGAAGCCACAATGACACCAAAGCGATCCTTATCCAACGCATCTACATCTAAGTGAGCATTGTTGACCGCTTCCTGGGAAGCATAAATTGCATAAAGTGTGTAATTATCATAACGATTGGTATCCTTTTTGACAAAGTATTTATCAAAAGGGAAATCCTGAATTTCCGCCGCATTGTGAACACTGTATTCACTATGATCAAATTTAGTAATTGGACCGATTCCAATATTGCCTTCTTTTAAATTATTCCAGAATTCTTCCGGAGTATTTCCGATAGGTGAAGTTAAGCCGTATCCTGTTACAACAACTCGATTAAGTTTCATATTGAGCTCCTTTATTTAGATGAATCAACTGATTTTATACTCGTTAATATTCAAAAACTGTGACTTACTGCATAGTAAAGCCGCCATCAATCGTGATGACTTGACCCGTCAGATATTCTTGACCCGCCAAGAAGAGAGCAACATCTGCTACTTCTTCCGGAGTACCAAAACGCTTCATCGGAATGAGCGCCAGAGACGCCGCCTTTACTTTTTCTGGAAGTACATCTGTCATATCAGATGCGATAAAGCCAGGGGCAATGCAGTTCACACGGATATTACGCGCTGCCACTTCACGGGCTACTGACTTAGAAAAACCAATCAGACCGGCCTTGGAAGCTGCATAGTTTGCCTGACCGATATTTCCAGCCAAACCAACGACACTCGATAGGTTGATAATAGCACCCTGACGAGCTTTTGTCATCGGTTTCAGGACTGATTGTGTCATATTGAACGTTCCAGTCAAGTTCACTTTCAGCACCTGCTCAAAATCTTCTTCCGTCATTTTCAGCATGAGCTTATCACGGGTAATACCAGCGTTGTTGACCAATACATCCACAGATCCCAGAGCTGCAACAGCTTCTTCCACTATCCGCTGAGCATCCGCAGATTTAGACACATCCCCAATAACAGCTACGACTTTACCAGAATAGCCGGCAAATTCAGCCAAAATATCATCAGAAATCCCGCTTAGTCCGTTTAAGATAACATTGGCTCCGACACTGGCAAATTTATGCGCAATTGCCAGCCCAATCCCACGAGCGGACCCTGTAATTAACACATTCTTGTTTTGTAATTCCATGATGATTCCTCATTATTTTTCTAGAAGAGCATTCAAACTTTCTACATCTTCAACTTGGCGTACATCCGCAGATTTATCAATTTTCTTAATAAAACCAGACAGAACTTTGCCAGGACCGATTTCGATAAATTCAGTCACACCAGCTTTCTGCATCTTAGCAATGCTGTCATAAAAGCGCACTGGCTCCATTACCTGACGAGTCAAAAGCTCTTTGACTCTTTCTTTTTCCATCACAATTGCTTCAGTATTTCCGACTAATGGCCGTACAAAATCTGAAAACTCAACTGTTTCCAAGACTTCTGCCAATCGTTCGCTGGCTGGCTTTAAAAGCGCTGTATGGAAAGGTCCGGATACATTGAGCGGGATTAAGCGCTTGACACCAGCATCTTTCAAAAGCTCCACAGCCTTATCCACCGCTGCGACTTCTCCGCCGATAACAATCTGACTAGGCGTATTATAGTTGGCTGGTGAGACTACACCAATAGCACTTGCTTCCTGACAGACCGCTTCAATGAGAGAAACCTCAGCATTTAAAACAGCGACCATTTTCCCAGAGCCAGCTGGAGCAGCCTCTTCCATGAAGCTACCGCGCTTAGCAACCAAGGCCACTGCAGTCTTAAAATCAAGGGCGCCCGCAGCCACCAAAGCAGAATATTCTCCAAGCGAGAGACCTGCTACCATATCAGGCTCGATTCCCTTATCAGCCAAGAGCCGATAAATAGCTACTGAAGTTGTTAAAATAGCCGGTTGCGTGTAGCGAGTTTGATTGAGCTTTTCTTCATCTTGATCGATCAAAGCTCGGACATCATAGCCTAGAACTTGGCTAGCTTCATCAAAAGTTGACCGCACAAGCTCATACTGATCATAAAGCTCACGCCCCATTCCAAGGTACTGCGCTCCCTGACCGGCAAAGAGAAAGGCTCTTTTAGTCATTTCTAGTTACTCCTGCCCAACGTTTTGCTTCCTGCTGAATCTTCTCAGCAGCACCATAGTAGATATCTTTGAGGATCTCTTCGACTGTTTCTTCCTTACTGATTAAACCAGCAATTTGACCAGACATGACGGAACCATTTTCCACATCTCCGCGAACAACCGCATTGGCCAAAGCACCAGCTCCAAGATTTTCAAAAACAGTCAAATCTGGATTTTCTTGCTTGAAGGCTTCTTTTTCTGCCTTTTCGAAATCACGCGTCAGCTTATTCTTGATAGCACGAACCGCATGACCGAAAATGCTGGGCAGAGATAGTCGTATCAATATCGCGAGCCTTCAAAATCATGTTCTTATAGTTCTGATGGGCATTGGATTCCTTAGCAACGACAAAGCGAGTTCCGACCTGAACGGCCTCTGCTCCCAGCATAAAGCCAGCCGCAGCCCCAGCACCATCTGCAATACCACCGGCAGCAATAACCGGAATGCTGACTGCTTCTGCAACCTGACGAACCAAGGACATGGTAGTCAATTTCCCGATGTGACCACCGGCTTCCATACCTTCTGCAATGACTGCATCCGCACCGATTTTTTCCATCCGCTTAGCCAAGGCCACACTTGGCACAACAGGGATAACTGTAATCCCCGCTTCATGGAAACGAGCCATGTGCTTGCTTGGATTACCCGCACCAGTTGTTACTACTTTTACTCCCTCTTCAATGACGAGATCAACAATGTCGTCCGCAAAAGGAGACAGGAGCATGATGTTAACCCCGAAAGGACGGTCTGTTAAAGACTTAATCTTGTCAATATTAGCCTTTACCACTTCCTTAGGGTGCATTTCCGCCACCGATGATACCAAGACCACCGGCTTTTGAAACTGCGCCAGCCAAGTCACCGTCAGCAACCCAGGCCATCCCGCCTTGGAAAATAGGATAATCAATGTTCAATAATTCTGTAATACGTGTTTGCATAATACCTTCCTTTTATCATTGCTTAAGTAATAGCTTGATTTCAAACTACCACACGCTAGATGTATTTTCTTTACTTTGACAGTCAAACTATTACCTAAACAAGAGAGAATATCTTTCGATACTCTCAGTTACTTGCTTATTTAGTTTTTTCTTCTACATAAGCAACCAAATCACCAACTGTGTTCAAACCTTCTTCAGTTTCGATTTGGATGTCAAATGCATCTTCAATTTCTGAAATCACTTGGAACAAGTCCAATGAATCTGCTTCAAGATCATCGAAAGTTGACTCAAGAGTAACTTCTGATGGCTCTTTGCCAAGTTCTTCAACGATAATTTCTTGTACTTTTTCAAATACTGCCATGGATAGACTCCTTTAAAAATAAAATATTTTTTATCATGTGTTTCCACTTGATTAACTAAATTGTAACAATAAGCGTGCCCCATGTCAAACCTCCACCAAAACCTGACATCAAAATTGTCTGATTTCCGTTCAGTTTGATCAGTCCTTGCTCCACACACTCAGATAATAAAATCGGGATGCTAGCAGCGCTAGTATTGCCATATTCCATCATATTGGCTGGAAGTTTCTCCCGCGCAACACCAAGCTTCTTAGCCATTTTATCCAAAATACGGATATTGGCCTGATGCAGCAACAGAAAATCCAAATCTTCCGCTGAAAGCTGACTGCTTTCAATGGTTTCTTTAATAGAACGAGCAACATCACGAATAGCAAAGTCAAAAATAGCTCGACCGTCCATTGTTAGATAAGGTTGATTCTCACCTTTTTCTGAAAAAGGTGAAGACAAACCGATTTTTCCGCAGGTCAGACTATCTCCGCGAGATCCGTCCGTAAACTGACTTTCTGCCAAAAAATGCTGTTCTGAAGCACTTTCCAACAGGACACCGCCAGCACCATCTCCAAAGAGAACAGCCGTTGAACGATCTGACCAATCTACCGTCTTAGAGAGCGTCTCACTTCCTATGACTAGACCTTTTTGATAACGGCCTGAAGAAATAAATTTTTCCCCAGTAGATAGGGCAAAGATAAAGCCACTGCAGGCCGCCGTCAGATCAAAGGCAAATGCATTCTTAGCCCCAATATTGGCCTGTACTCTCGCAGCAGCTGAAGGCATTAAAGAATCCGGCGTAATAGTGGCAACAATGATAAAGTCCAGGTCCTGAGCAGAAATTCCTGACTTTTGCAGCAAATTCTCTGCTACTTTTGTAGCTAAATCACTGGTCGTTTCATCTGACGATAAATGGCGGTTTTTAATCCCAGTTCGACTTGAAATCCACTCATCACTGGTATCCATAATCTCGGCTAGATCATCATTGCTGACAACCTGACGGGGAGCATAATGAGCCACCTGGCTAATCTTAGCATAGTTCATTATTTCAAATCCTCTAGGAAACTATATAAATTTTGCAGGCCCTTTTGCATCACTTGTCTCTCTTCTGGACTCATCCCATCCACTACCTGCATGACCATGCGGTTGTGGAATCGCTTGTGAAGACGATACAAAAGCCGCCCATTCTTTGTCAAATTCAGATGCACCACACGACGATCAACTTCCGACCGACGCCGCTCAATATAACCCTTACGCTCCAGATTATTCAAACTAGTCGTAACAGTTCCCCAAGGTAACCATCAATTCTCGTGATATATCACTTGGAGTAGCATTTGGGGTTGTGCCGATGACATCTATTGTATGCATTTCCTTAATGGAGACGTCGTTGAAGCGACTGCTTCTTAGGGCTCGATTCTTCAATAACCAAGACATTATTGAAAAATAGACGTTAAGTAATCATTTACTAACTGAAAATTCAAAACCAACCCTCCTTAAGAAAATACTTTGACAATCAAATTTTATCAGATAGAAAAGTAATTTGCAAGCTTTTTTGAAAATTAATTTGATTTTCAAATATTTTCGTAAACAACTTACAAATTAAGCAACCTTGAACCAATATATTATTTACCTGTGAAATTTGGACGACGCTTCTCAGAGTATGCCCGAACTCCCTCTTTGAAATCTTCTGTGAAAGCCAGCGATTTCTGTAGTTCCAACTCTAGCTCAGCATACTCAGACCAGCCACTGAACAGACTCTTCCAGACCATTTCTTTCATAGCTCTGTAAGAATTTAGAGAGCCACGTTTCAGCTTCTTCAGCAACTGTTCCGTTGTTTTTTCCAACTTTTCTGCTTCACAGACTTTATAAAGCAAGCCGTAATCCAGAGCTTTCTCTGCAGTCAGAGCTTCCCCAGTCATAACCAGATGGGTCGCCCGAGTCACCCCGATAGCACGAGTCAGTAAGAAAAGACCACCAGCATCTGGCGCCAGACCAACACCAACAAAGGCCTGAATGAAACGGGATTTTTCAGTGGCAATACAGAAATCTGCTGCAACGACCATATTAGCAGCTGCACCAGCAACAGGGCCATCAACACTCATGATAACCGGCTTAGGCAGACGCTTCATAGCAAAGGAAATATCATTCACCAGTTCTGCGATTTTCACCAAGGATTGGACGTCATCATCACTGACAGCTCTCTGCATCTCAGCCAAATCCCCACCCACTGAAAAAACCTTACCATTCGCATTGATAACTAAAAATTTGACGGACTCATCCTTAGCAGCAAGTTCAATAGCCTCTAAAATTTCCTCACACATAGGAATATTAAAGCCATTTGAAACTTCAGGACGATTGAAAGTAATCGTTGCCACCTCATCTGCTACGTGATAGAGAATTCCATTAAATGTCATTTCAGCTCCATTCCCGACCCGATTTCAAATCAGCCGTTTTGTTTTATTCTTAAATAATTTGATATTCAAATTATACACAACTTATATTTTATCATAAAATATAAAAGAAAGGAAATAAAAAAATGGGAAAAAAATTAGATGGTCTTCAAATTTGAAGTGTGAAAAGTAATAATTTGGATAAAAATAGTATAAAAACAGCGTTTGAATAATTTTCAGAATTTTGTTATAATTTTTAAAATAAGATAGGAGAACCAATGAAAGTTGTAAAATTTGGTGGAAGTTCACTGGCTTCTGCGACTCAATTAGAAAAAGTTTTGAACATTGTCAAATCTGATCCTGAACGTCGATTTGTTGTAGTATCAGCGCCAGGAAAACGCCATGATGACGATATCAAAGTAACCGATGCCCTGATTAAATATTACCGAGAGTATATTGCAGGAAATGATGTCACACCAAACCAACAGTGGATTATCAATCGCTATGCAGATATGGTGGCAGAACTTGGTTTGAAACCAAAAGTTCTGGAGAAAATTTCCAAAAGCATCACAAGCCTTGCTACTTTGCCAATTGAAGATAATGCATTTCTTTATGATACTTTTCTTGCTGCAGGAGAAAACAACAACGCCAAATTAATTGCAGCTTATTTCAGTCAAAATGGCGTTCCAGCTAGCTACGTACATCCAAGAGAAGCGGGACTCGTCGTTTCCAGTGAACCTGGCAATGCAAGAATTCTTCCTTCCAGCTATGATAAGATTGAAGAACTCAACAATTCTGATGAAGTTCTAGTTATTCCTGGTTTCTTTGGTGTAACTCAAGATGGACAAATCTGTACATTTTCTCGCGGAGGTTCTGATATTACCGGCTCTATCATTGCTGCGGGAGTCAAAGCAGATGTTTATGAAAACTTTACTGATGTTGACGGAATCTTTGCTGCCCATCCCGGCATCGTTCACAAACCACATTCCATTCCTGAGCTAACCTATCGGGAAATGCGTGAATTGGCCTACGCTGGCTTTACAGTTCTCCATGATGAAGCTCTGCTTCCAGCTTACCGCGGCAAAATTTCCCGCTGGTTATTAAAAATACCAACAATCCAGAACATCCTGGAACTCAAATTGTTCATAAACACAGCAAGGACCATCTCCCGGTCGTTGGAATTGCTGGAGATGCAGGCTTTGTCAGCATTAACATGTCCAAGTACCTGATGAACAGAGAAATCGGCTTTGGTAGACGCGTCCTTCAAATTCTAGAAGATCTGAATATTGGTTGGGAGCACATGCCTACAGGAATTGATGACCTCTCCATTATCTTGCGCGAGCGCGAATTAACTCCTATCAAAGAGGAAGAGATCCTTCGCCAGCTTGTTCAAAAAGCAGAGGTTGATCATGCAGAAATCGAACACGACCTTTCCATTATTATGATTGTTGGCGAAAAAATGAAGAGTCATATCGGGGTTACAGCCACTGCAACCAAAGCTCTTTCGGAAAACAACATCAACATTCAAATGATGTCCCAAGGTTCAAGCGAAGTATCCATCATGTTTGTTGTTGAAAAAAATCAAGAAAAAGCTGCCATTCGCGCACTTTACCGAGCTTTCTTTGAACCCCAAACTCTGGAGTAAGACCAGACCTAGAAAGCATTTTTATCAAACAAACTCTAATGAAAAAAGCAGAAACTAGTCTCAGACTAACTTCTGCTTTTTTCATTCAACTATAAAGAATACAAAGTCAAACTTTAGAATACACTAAGTACTAATAGAAGTTTCATAGCTCATCAATAAGACTATAGAATACCTTGTCTCCAGTATATCCTATCACTAAAAATAAAAAGAGGTAAAAACCTCTTTGAAACTCCGCCAGTAGGACTCGAACCTACGACATCATGATTAACAGTCATGCGCTACTACCAACTGAGCTATGGCGGATAACTGCTAAGCGACTACCATATCTCACAGGGGGCAACCCCCAACTACTTCCGGCGTTCTAGGGCTTAACTGCTGTGTTCGGCATGGGTACAGGTGTATCTCCTAGGCTATCGTCACTTAACTATTGAATTAACTGTCCTGTCCTCTCAGACAAGCCTTGTCAACTCAAAATTGAATACAATATCAAATCTCACATTCCTCTAAACCATTCGCTGCACTCTGATGAATCTCTTATTCTAGGATAAGTCCTCGAGCGATTAGTATTAGTCCGCTCCATGTGTCACCACACTTCCACTCCTAACCTATCAACCTGATCTTCTCTCAGGGCTCTTACTAACTTGCGTTATGGGAAATCTCATCTTGAGGTGGGTTTCACACTTAGATGCTTTCAGCGTTTATCCCTTCCCTACATAGCTACCCAGCGATGCTCTTGGCAGAACAACTGGTACACCAGCGGTAAGTCCACTCTGGTCCTCTCGTACTAGGGAGCAGATCCTCTCAAATTTCCTACGCCCGCGACGGATAGGGACCGAACTGTCTCACGACGTTCTGAACCCAGCTCGCGTGCCGCTTTAATGGGCGAACAGCCCAACCCTTGGGACCGACTACAGCCCCAGGATGCGACGAGCCGACATCGAGGTGCCAAACCTCCCCGTCGATGTGAACTCTTGGGGGAGATAAGCCTGTTATCCCCAGGGTAGCTTTTATCCGTTGAGCGATGGCCCTTCCATGCGGAACCACCGGATCACTAAGCCCGACTTTCGTCCCTGCTCGAGTTGTAGCTCTCGCAGTCAAGCTCCCTTATACCTTTACACTCTGCGACTGATTTCCAACCAGTCTGAGGGAACCTTTGGGCGCCTCCGTTACCTTTTAGGAGGCGACCGCCCCAGTCAAACTGCCCGTCAGACACTGTCTCCGTAGATGATAAACCTACCGGGTTAGAGTGGCCATAACACAAGGGTAGTATCCCAACAACGCCTCCATCGAAACTGGCGTCCCGATTTCATAGGCTCCTACCTATCCTGTACATGTGGCACAGACACTCAATATCAAACTGCAGTAAAGCTCCATGGGGTCTTTCCGTCCTGTCGCGGGTAACCTGCATCTTCACAGGTACTAAAATTTCACCGAGTCTCTCGTTGAGACAGTGCCCAAATCATTACGCCTTTCGTGCGGGTCGGAACTTACCCGACAAGGAATTTCGCTACCTTAGGACCGTTATAGTTACGGCCGCCGTTTACTGGGGCTTCAATTCATACCTTCGCGTTACCGCTAAGCACTCCTCTTAACCTTCCAGCACCGGGCAGGCGTCACCCCCTATACATCATCTTACGATTTAGCAGAGAGCTGTGTTTTTGATAAACAGTTGCTTGGGCCTATTCACTGCGGCTGACCAAAAGTCAGCACCCCTTCTCCCGAAGTTACGGGGTCATTTTGCCGAGTTCCTTAACGAGAGTTCTCTCGCTCACCTGAGGCTACTCGCCTCGACTACCTGTGTCGGTTTGCGGTACGGGTAGAGTATGATACAACGCTAGAAGCTTTTCTTGGCAGTGTGACATCACTCACTCGCTACTAAACTTCGCTCCCCATCACAGCTCAACGTTACAGGTATAAGCATTTGACTCATACCACGCCTCACTGCTTAGACGTACATCCATTCGTACGCACGAGTTAGCCTACTGCGTCCCTCCATCACTTCATACTCTAGTACAGGAATCTCAACCTGTTGGCCATCGGATACACCTTTCGGTCTCTCCTTAGGTCCCTGACTAACCCAGGGCGGACGAGCCTTCCCCTGGAAACCTTAGTCTTACGGTGGACAGGATTCTCACCTGTCTTGCGCTACTCATACCGGCATTCTCACTTCTATGCGTTCCAGCGCTCCTCACGGTACACCTTCTCCACACATAGAACGCTCTCCTACCATACCTATAAAAGGTATCCACAGCTTCGGTAAATTGTTTTAGCCCCGGTACATTTTCGGCGCAGGGTCACTCGACTAGTGAGCTATTACGCACTCTTTGAATGAATAGCTGCTTCTAAGCTAACATCCTAGTTGTCTGTGCAACCCCACATCCTTTTCCACTTAACAATTATTTTGGGACCTTAGCTGGTGGTCTGGGCTGTTTCCCTTTCGACTACGGATCTTAGCACTCGCAGTCTGACTGCCGACCATAATTCATTGGCATTCGGAGTTTATCTGAGATTGGTAATCCGGGATGGACCCCTCACCCAAACAGTGCTCTACCTCCAAGAATCTTCATGTCGACGCTAGCCCTAAAGCTATTTCGGAGAGAACCAGCTATCTCCAAGTTCGTTTGGAATTTCTCCGCTACCCACAAGTCATCCAAGCACTTTTCAACGTGCCCTGGTTCGGTCCTCCAGTGCGTTTTACCGCACCTTCAACCTGCTCATGGGTAGGTCACATGGTTTCGGGTCTACATCATGATACTAAAGCGCCCTATTCAGACTCGGTTTCCCTACGGCTCCGTCTCTTCAACTTAACCTCGCATCATAACGTAACTCGCCGGTTCATTCTACAAAAGGCACGCTCTCACCCATTAACGGGCTCGAACTTGTTGTAGGCACACGGTTTCAGGTTCTATTTCACTCCCCTCCCGGGGTGCTTTTCACCTTTCCCTCACGGTACTGGTTCACTATCGGTCACTAGGGAGTATTTAGGGTTGGGAGATGGTCCTCCCAGATTCCGACGGGATTTCACGTGTCCCGCCGTACTCAGGATACTGCTAGGTACAGAATCTATTTAAAATACGAGGCTCTTACTCTCTTTGGCTGACTTTCCCAAGTCATTCTTCTATAAATTCTGAGTCCACATTGCAGTCCTACAACCCCGAAGAGTAAACTCTTCGGTTTGCCCTCCTGCCTCTTCGCTCGCCGCTACTAAGGCAATCGCTTTTGCTTTCTCTTCCTGCAGCTACTTAGATGTTTCAGTTCACTGCGTCTTCCTCCTCATTCCCTTAACAGAAATGGGTAACAGGCATCAACCTGTTGGGTTCCCCCATTCGGACATCCCCGGATCAAGTGCTTACTTACAGCTCCCCGAGGCATTTCGTCGTTTGTCACGTCCTTCATCGGCTCCTAGTGCCAAGGCATCCACCGTGCGCCCTTACTAACTTAACCTTATTTTTGACCTTTCAGTCTTAAACTCATTAATATTCACAGCGTTTTCGGTTTATTTTCTTGTTACTATTTGATATCGGTATTCAATTTTCAATGGACAAGTTCTTTATCTAGTCAAACTAGATAATGGAGCCTAGCGGGATCGAACCGCTGACCTCCTGCGTGCAAAGCAGGCGCTCTCCCAGCTGAGCTAAGGCCCCACATAGCCCTCTCAAAACTAAACAAGACTCAAGTGCATTCCGTGTGTCCTTACGGACTCCTTAGAAAGGAGGTGATCCAGCCGCACCTTCCGATACGGCTACCTTGTTACGACTTCACCCCAATCATCTATCCCACCTTAGGCGGCTGGCTCCTTACGGTTACCTCACCGACTTCGGGTGTTACAAACTCTCGTGGTGTGACGGGCGGTGTGTACAAGGCCCGGGAACGTATTCACCGCGGCGTGCTGATCCGCGATTACTAGCGATTCCGACTTCATGTAGGCGAGTTGCAGCCTACAATCCGAACTGAGACTGGCTTTCAGAGATTAGCTTGCCGTCACCGGCTTGCGACTCGTTGTACCAGCCATTGTAGCACGTGTGTAGCCCAGGTCATAAGGGGCATGATGATTTGACGTCATCCCCACCTTCCTCCGGTTTATTACCGGCAGTCTCGCTAGAGTGCCCAACTCAATGATGGCAACTAACAATAGGGGTTGCGCTCGTTGCGGGACTTAACCCAACATCTCACGACACGAGCTGACGACAACCATGCACCACCTGTCACCTCTGTCCCGAAGGAAAACTCTATCTCTAGAGCGGTCAGAGGGATGTCAAGACCTGGTAAGGTTCTTCGCGTTGCTTCGAATTAAACCACATGCTCCACCGCTTGTGCGGGCCCCCGTCAATTCCTTTGAGTTTCAACCTTGCGGTCGTACTCCCCAGGCGGAGTGCTTAATGCGTTAGCTGCGGCACTAAGCCCCGGAAAGGGCCTAACACCTAGCACTCATCGTTTACGGCGTGGACTACCAGGGTATCTAATCCTGTTTGCTCCCCACGCTTTCGAGCCTCAGCGTCAGTTACAGACCAGAGAGCCGCTTTCGCCACCGGTGTTCCTCCATATATCTACGCATTTCACCGCTACACATGGAATTCCACTCTCCCCTTCTGCACTCAAGTTAAACAGTTTCCAAAGCATACTATGGTTAAGCCACAGCCTTTAACTTCAGACTTATCTAACCGCCTGCGCTCGCTTTTACGCCCAATAAATCCGGACAACGCTCGGGACCTACGTATTACCGCGGCTGCTGGCACGTAGTTAGCCGTCCCTTTCTGGTAAGATACCGTCACAGTGTGAACTTTCCACTCACACCCGTTCTTCTCTTACAACAGAGCTTTTACGATCCGAAAAACCTTCTTCACTCACGCGGCGTTGCTCGGTCAGGGTTCCCCCCATTGCCGAAGATTCCCTACTGCTGCCTCCCGTAGGAGTCTGGGCCGTGTCTCAGTCCCAGTGTGGCCGATCACCCTCTCAGGTCGGCTATGTATCGTCGCCTTGGTGAGCCGTTACCTCACCAACTAGCTAATACAACGCAGGTCCATCTGGTAGTGATGCAATTGCATCTTTCAATTAATTATCATGCGATAATCAATTTTCATGCGGTATTAGCTATCGTTTCCAATAGTTATCCCCCGCTACCAGGCAGGTTACCTACGCGTTACTCACCCGTTCGCAACTCATCCAAGAAGAGCAAGCTCCTCTCTTCAGCGTTCTACTTGCATGTATTAGGCACGCCGCCAGCGTTCGTCCTGAGCCAGGATCAAACTCTCATTAAAAAGTTTGAGTTCGCACTCATTACTGTCCACTGACAGATTTATTTTCGTTTTTTGACAGGTTACATATCTCTATGTCACCCTGCACTTGGTTCGTCTTGTTCAGTTTTCAAAGGGCTTTGTCTTTCGCGACAACTATATTAGTATATCACCTATACCTACCACCTGTCAATACCTTTTTTGAAAAAAATTTAAAAAAATTATTATTTTTAAATTGGTGAATAGTTTTACATACCTTTTGAGGATGGTAAATTGACCTACATTCTATCTTTTTAAAGGCGCAAAAAATGCCCTTTCGGACATTTTTTCTATTCTTGTTCTTGTTTATACTTTTCGAGTTCAGCTTTATTAGCCCAGACGTAGTGTCCCTGGACGAATCTCTGCCATTTCTGGTTTATCAACTGAATAATCGTGCTGGTCAGGATCATAGACCTTCAACACTTTTTTACGCTCCAAGATTGGGTCTGGAATTGGAACAGCTGAGAGCAGGGATTGTGTATAAGGGTGGACAGGATGGTTGAACAATTCCTCTGTCTCTGCCACTTCTACAATGACACCTTTGTAAATCACGGCGATACGATCAGAAATAAAACGAACTACCGAAAGGTCATGGGCAATAAACAGGTAGGTCAAAGCCAAGCTCTTTTTGAAATTTTTTCAAAAGATTCAAAGACCTGAGCCCGAACAGATACGTCCAAAGGCAGAAATCGGCTCATCAGCAATTACGAAAGTCTGGTTGCATGACCAGAGCACGAGCAATCCCGAATCCGCTGACGCTGTCCACCAGAGAATTCGTGAGGATAGCGAGTTAAATGCTCAGCTAACAAGCCAACTTCATTGATGATATCTTTGACTTTTCTTTGACGGTCTTCTTCGCTATCAAACAAATGGTAATTATAGAGACCCTCAGATATGATATAGTCAACCGTTGCACGTTCATTCAGACTGGCAGCCGGGTCTTGGAAAATCATCTGAATCTTGCGAATCAAGTCCGCTTCTTCTGCTTTTGACTTTTTCCCATTAATCTTTTTGCCTTCATAGAAGATATCACCTGCACTGGTATCATTAAGGCCAATAATAGCTCGACCAATAGTAGTCTTACCAGAGCCTGACTCTCCTACAAGAGAGAAAGTTTCTCCCTTATTGATGAAGAAATTTGCATTTTTAACTGCCACAAATTTCTTACTTCCTTCACCGAAGGAAATTTCTAAATCTTTAATTTCAACTAATTTTTCAGTCATTTCCTTCCTCCTAAGCTTCTAATTGATTGAAGCCCATTTTTGAACGAATTTTTTCATGCAGATTTTCGATGATCTCTGGTTTATCAACCTTAGGTGCATCTTCGTGCAGCAGCCAAGTCTTAGCCCAATGAGTATCTGAAACATTGAAAGCTGGTGCTTCTTCTTCAAAGTCAATTGACATGGCATAGTCAGACCGCAAAGCAAAGGCATCCCCTTTAATTGGTGAATAAAGTGACGGCGGAGTTCCAGGAATCGAGTAGAGCGCACCATTCGCATCTGCCAACTGAGGCAAGCTGGATAGCAAGCTCCATGTGTAAGGATGTTTTGGCTCGTAAAAGATTTCTTCAACAGTACCGTATTCTACAATTTCACCGGCATACATGACCGCAACCTTATCTGCAATACTAGCCACAACACCAAGGTCATGCGTAATAAAGATGGTTGTGAAATGATATTCTTGCTGCAAGGATTTGAGCAAGTCAATGATCTGCGCTTGAATCGTTACATCGAGGGCCGTTGTCGGCTCATCACAGATAAGAATATCAGGACGGCAAGCCAAAGCAATAGCAATAACAATCCGCTGACGCATACCACCTGAGTATTGGAAAGGATATTCTTCGAAACGTTTTTCCGCATCTGGAATCCCGACCTTACTCATATAGTCAATGGCCATTTTTTTAGCTTCTTTGGCTGATTTTCCTTGGTGCTTGATAATGACTTCTGTAATCTGGCTTCCAATCGTATTAATGGGATCCAAGCTCGTCATCGGATCTTGGAAGATAGTCGCAATTTTTGCACCGCGAATCGGCTCCCAATCCTTATTACTACGAAGAGTTGTCAAATCTTTACCGCGGTAATCAATAGTTCCTTTAGCTACACGGCCATTTTCTTCTAACATACCAGTAAAGGTCTTTGTTAATACAGACTTTCCTGAACCTGATTCACCAACAATAGCCAGCACTTCGCCTTCAATCAAGTCCAGAGAGACACCGCGAATGGCGGTTAAGACGCGATCGCGAACATCGAATTCCACGACAATATCGCGAGCAGTCAATATTACATTTTCATTCTTTGTCATATTTACTCCTATCTATGTGTACGTGGATCGCTGGCGTCGGCTAAGTTTTGACCAACTACGAAGAAAGTAAGGGATACCAAAATCAGAGTTGTGAGTGGAATCCAAAAGAGGTAGGCATTCGTCGTCACATTTTGAGAATAATCTGAAATCAGGCGTCCCAAACTTGGCACTGTTACAGGAAGACCTAATCCAAAGAAGGACAGAAAGGCTTCGTAAGAGATAAAGCTTGGCAACATTTGTGAAGTGGTGGTCACGATAACAGATACCAACTGCGGCATAATGTTCTTCGTAACAATCTTGAGAGTTGGTGTACCAAGAGTACGAGAGGCAAGGTTGTATTCCAAATCCCGATAGCGCATAATCTGCACACGGATAGTGTAGGCAATACCGACCCAACCAGTAATCGTCATGGCAAAAATAAGATTCCAGAAACCAGCACCGATAGAGTAGGTCAAGACAATGACAATCAAGAGGGCTGGGATATTTGAAATGATATTGTAGATTTCCATCATGACACGGTCAACTGTTTTGGAAATTCCCCAGATACCGCCAATGATAACTCCGATAGCCAGATTAATAACCGTCGCAATAATCGAAATGAGAATAGAGTTACGGGCACCAAACCAAACACCGTCAAAGAGAGACTTACCATTACTATCTGTTCCAAACCAGTACTGGGCACTTGGCTTGATATAACGCATGCTAAAGTCATTTACCTTGCTCACATCATTAAAGTCGAAGTTTGAAAACATAGGATAAATGAAGCTCATGAGAATAATGGCAATCAGAATCCCCAGCATGGTAATGGTTGATTTCTTTTTCAGAAATTGACGCATGACTGATTTCCAGTAAGAATAGGCTGGAGCATCAATCGTTTCAGAGGCAAAATCGTCACGTTTGACAAATTGGAATTTGCTTTTATCAATTGTAGCCATTATTTACCTCCTTTTGATGTTAACTTAATACGTGGGTCCAGTACAGTCATCAGAATGTCACCCAGCAAGAGAGCAAAGATAGACAGACATGTGAAGATGAATACAAGACCAACAACCATAGAGTTATTGGATGCCTTAACAGAATCAATCAGCATCTTACCCATACCAGGGAAAGCAAAGACAGTTTCTGTCAGAGTCGCACCTGCAAATAACACCAACGATAGAAGCTGGGATACTAGATACCAGCGGCACCATAGCGTTTTTAAAGATGTGCTTGTTAGAAATTTCTTTTTTTCAGAGAGACCCTTAGCACGTGCAAAACGGACAAAGTCCTGAGACTGCAAGTCAATCATATACCGGCGAATCCAAACAGCTGTCCAAGGAGCACTCAAAAGCCCTAAAATAACAGCTGGAAGGACATAAGAACGCCAATCTCCTGCTCCCAAGATTGGGAAGGAGTCTGGAAGACCAACAGCAGACCCCAGCCAAACGGACGATGTAGACCAAGGCGATGGTTGGCAGTGACATCATAAAGGTCAAGCCCAGCAGTAGAAATGCTATCAAACCATGTATTCTTAAGTCGAGCCATGTAGGATCCGAGTGGAATAGCAATCAGATAAGACAGAGCCACACCAATCAAACCAATAATGGCTGAGCTGGTAATCATGGACGGATTTTGATAGTTGCTTTGAGTCGCTGTATAGGCATCTCCCTTACCAAACTTAGCAATGTCCTGTGAATCAGCTTTGCTTGGCGTCTTGTAAGTACGAGAATAGATGTTTACAGACGATGTCTTTTTACCTGTTGGGAATTGAACTTCAGAAGACTTAGTTTGTCCTTGTCCTGTGTAATAACCTGCAGAACAGGGATATTGGCATAGGTTGGATAAGAATTCCCTAAATTAAAGGTAATAAAGTTCTGGTGGACAAATGGGAACTGACCATTAAAGTAAAGCAAATATTTATGCTTGGTACCAGAACCCACAAGAGACCAACCAACAGATGGATCATTTTCAAACCGGATATAACGCTCTAGGTTTGGATTTTCCTCATCTTGGATAACATTTGGATGGTCAATTTGAATCAAATTAGCATAGAACTCAAAGACACGTTCATAAACAGGTACTTCACGTACAGCATAGAATTCTCCGCTCAGTGGGAATTTCTGCAATTTCCAGCCATTACCGAGTTTATCAATATACTTCTGATAAATCTTCTCATTTGCTTCAGTAGCTTCTGTGGTAACAGAAGAATCTTCCTTGCTGGCTTTCTCCTGCAGTTCCTTTGTATCATAATAGTCAATGTAGCCCATCCGCTCAAAGATAGTGTTTTCATAGTTAGTCTTTTTATCTTTATTGGTCGCTATCTTATTATAGTTAGGATCCTGCTTGAAAATCAACCTTCTTGGCACCATAGTATAGATAATGGCATAAGTCAGGGTCGTCACCAAGAAAATCGACACAATTGAGCGTAAGATACGCATAAAAATATATTTTTTCATTTATCGTTTCCTTTAAATTCCAAAAGAACTTTCTCCTCTATTAGAGAAAGTTCTCTTAGCAAGCTTATTTCACGTGGTCTGCTAATTCTTCTTGAGCTTTTTTATTAGATTCCGCACGTTCTTTATTCCATTTTTCCTGAGCGCTATTATAATCTTTTGTCGTTACAGGCTCATCCTGCAATTTCATGTATTTATAACTTGCTGCTTCACGCGCCTTAGCACCAGACCAAGCAAACGGTGCTGAGAAAGGCACTACCTTAGTCAAGGTTGGACGACCTGTTCTAGAAGTTACCGGAATCAACAAAGCACTATCAGTCAGCCAAGCCTGAGCAGCCGCATATTTTTCATAACGCTTGTTCAAATCTTGCTTTCTGCACCAGCTTCGTCAACCAGCTTGGTATATTCATCCAAACCAACTTGTTTCGCTGCGGCATTATCTGTGCCATCAAATCCTAAGAAGGTCTTGGTGTTTTCACCACCAGGTTTGATAACATCAAGATAGGTAGATGGATCTTGATAGTCCGGAGACCAGCCGACATTATCTGAAATATCCCAGTCCTCTTCAGCAGCAGAAGGAGCAAACAAGGTAATGTTAGTCACTTCATCCTTAGACAATTGGTGAACATCAATCACAACATTATCTGTTCCCAAAGTCTTCTCAATGGATTGCTTGAGGGATTGAACGCGCTGTACTTTAGAAGTAGCTGTTTGATCAACCGGAATGTCCAGATGAATTGGGAATTCTACTCCATCAGCTTTCAAAGCTTCTTTTGCTTTAGCAAATTCAGCCTTTGCTTTGTTCTCGTTATAGAGACCATCTTGGCCATCTGAGAAGTCCACATCTTTCCATTCGTCGCCATAAGTTACTACTTTTTCCTTAACTAAGTCACCGAAGGACTTGTCACCAGCCTGCACAAATGTAGGTGGGATGTAAAGGTTACGAAGAAGTTTGTCTGCTCCGTCCTTACCATTAATCTGAGATGCATAGGACTCACGATTGAAGGCAAAGGTCAAAGCCTGACGGAAGTCCTTGTTAAGCAAGGCTTTCTTAGTTGAAGTTTTTTGAGTTTCTGATGTCTTAGCAGTATGATTATAAGACTGACGATCAATGTTTGTACCTACTAAGAAAGTTGAGGCATCTTGAGGTGTATAGACGATATTATCTTTAAAGTCTTTTTCAACCTTTTCATAAGTCGCACTAGTTGGGAAAAGTCTGGCTGTTGTCAATGCGCCTTGGCTGAACTGCTCAGCAGGTTTTCCTTGATCTTGCCCATCATAGAAAGAGAGTTTAACTGCATCTACGTGAACATTTTCTTTGTCCCAATAATTAGGATTCTTCTCAAATTGAATTTCAGATTTTGAAGTCAATGATTTGAGCAAGAAAGGTCCGTTATAAAGCAAGCTTGTTGGATCAGTTGCTTGAGCGAACTTATCGCCTTGGTTTTTCAAAAAGTCTTTGTTTACCGGGTAGAGAATTCCCATTGTAGTCTTAGAGTTCCAGAAGCTTTCTGGCTCATTAAGAGTATACTCAACGGTATGATCATCGACTGCTTTTGATCCCTACTTCTGAGAAATCAATCTTCCCAGAAATATAGTCCTTAAGCCCTTTTGACAGAATCCTGAACCAAGTAGATTGTTTCAGATTTGTTGTCTGCTGCATACTTAAGACCTGTAACAAAGTCTTCTGCTGTCACATCTGCGTACTCTTCACCTTCGGAAGTATACCACTTAGCATCTTTTGCGAAGCTTAGTAAGTATAAGTTTTTCCATCTGGTGATACAGTCCATTCCTCTGCCATTGAAGGAACCAAGTTTCCCATATTGGTCGTTTTCTAAAAGACCGTCAATGACATTGGCTGTCAAGTCTGTTGTAGCAGCTTTACTTGAAGTGAGATAGTTCAAGTTTTCAGGATCTGTCTCGTAGATATAATTAAAGGTGTTTGAAGAGTCTGAGCTGCCTGATTTTGTGTTTGGCTTAGAGCCTGAGCAAGCTGCAAGAAAGCCAGCCGCAAGAAGAGTAACTCCTGCTAACGCAAGGACTTTTGCTTTGTTTCATATGGGTTTCTCCATCTTTTTAGATTTTTTTAGATTTAATTAAGATTATAGCATAGATAGTACTAAAAAGTAAAAATAAATTTTCAGAATATTAAGTTAGCTCACTAGCACCCTCAGATGTTTATGTAATCAGGTTTTCCTGCATGTCTGATCATCTAGGATTAGACAAGCTCAAATCTCGTCCATTCTGTCTCTCAAAATCATCAAAAAAATCCCACTGTTGCTACAATGGGATTTTTCTTGATTTATTTGATATGTTCTGCGAGTTCTTCTTGAGCTTTTTTATTGGATTCTTCCTTTTCTTTTGCCCATTTTTCACGCGCTTTTTCATAATCTTTAGTCGTTATTGGTTTATCTTGGATTTCAACATATTTAAAGCTGTATTCGCCCTTGTTTCCAGTCCAAGCAAATGGTCCTGAGAATGGAACAACCTTACGGACACTTGGTGTTGCACCAGATGACCATGCCGGCATTAACAGGGCACTGTCTGTCAGCCAAGCCTGAGCTGCTGCATATTTTTCGTAACGTTTGTTAATATCCTCGTTTTCTGAAGCAGCGTCTTCCAAGAGTTTATCATACTCTTCAAAGCCAGCCTCTTTAGCTGCTGCATTATCCGTTCCAGGGTCAAATCCAAAGTAGCTGTCAACATTCTCACCAGTCTTAGAGCCAGTAATTTCCAGATAAGAAGAAGGATCGTTATAATCTGGACTCCAACCGAGGTTATTATTCAAATCCCAGTCTTCTTGAGATGCAGAAGTCGCAAAATAGGTGATGTTATTCAACTCATCATCTGTCATCTGCTGAATATCAATCACCACATTGTCAGAGCCAAGATTAGCTTCAATAGACTGCTTCAGTGACTGAACACTCTTAACGCCATTGGTATCTGCTGAGCTAACCGGAATATCCAGATGAATTGGGAATTCCACTCCTTCTGCCTGCAGCGCTTCCTTAGCTTTGGCAAATTCTGCCTTGGCTTTTTCTGGATTATAAAGACCATCCTGAGCGTCGTCTAATTTGACTCCCTTCCACTCATCACCGTAGCTAGCCAGATTTTCTTCTACAATGCTGCCGAACTCTTTACCATTAGCTTGAACAAAGGTTGGCGGAACAAAGGTATTACGAAGTTGCTTGTCTGCTGCCTCTTCGCCATTGGTTTGGGCAGAATAAGCAGTACGGTCAAAGGCAAAAAGCAGAGCCTGACGGAAATCTTTATTGAGCAGTGCTTTCTTAGTGGACGATTTCTGTGCATCCGTTGTCTTAGAAGTATGCTCGTAAGACTGACGGTCGATATTAGTTGTGACAAAGAAGGTTCCTGAACCTTGAGGAGTGTAGACGATATTATCGCCATACTGTTTCTTCACACTGGCAAAATTGGAGCTATTTGGGAAAAGACGAGCAATGGTGTAGTTGCCGTCAGAGAAGCCACGCACTAGAGATTCTGTATCTTGACCATCGTAGTAAGAAAATTTGACAGTGTCAATTTTCACCTTTTCCTTATCCCAATAGTTTGGATTCTTCTCTAAGCTAATTTGAGATTTCGAAGTGATAGATTTCAAGATAAACGGACCGTTATAGAGGACACTGGTCGGATCCGTTCCCTGAGCAAACTTGTCACCTTTTGATTTCAGGAATTCTTCGTTAATTGGGAAAGAATCCCCATGGTTGTCTTAGAATTCCAGAAACTTTCTGGCTGATTCAAAGTATACTGAACAGTAGAATCATCCACCGCCTTAACACCAACTTGGGAGAAGTCAGTTATTTTACCATTAACATAGTCGTCCAAGCCTTTAATGGATTTTTGAACGATATAGAGACCATCAGACTTGCTGTCAGCAGCATGCTTCAGACTGGTCACAAAGTCCTTAGCAGTCACATCTGCATACTCTTCACCATCAGAAGTATACCATTTCACTCCCTCACGAAGCTTATAAGTATAGGTCAGACCATCTTTTGAAACGGTCCAATCTTCCGCTAGAGAAGGCACTAAGTTACCATACTTATCGCTTTCTAGCAAACCATCCACTACATTAGCCATAATCTCATTGGTTGCCCGCTTATTGGACACAGTGTAATCCAGCGTATCTGGATCTGCCGTATAAACATAGCTATAGTTTCCCAGATGAATTGGAGCCACCAAACGAACAGGCAGCCAGAATTCCTGCAGAGAGAATGACAAGCCCAGCAGCTGCAGCTAACTTAGATGTTTTCATAAACTTCCTCCAGTTTTCATTAAGATTACTTTCATTATAGCACTTCTGCGACAGGATGTAAACGCTTCAATGCAATGAGAGGCGATATAAAAAAAGAGAGAACAAAAATGTCTCTCTCAACTAAACAAACTTTTGATTCAAGACAGCTTTACAAAGAGATCAAAACTTTTGCTGTTCAAAACCTTATTTGATATGTTTTTTTCTAGCTCTTCTTGGGCTTTTTTTATTGGATGCTTCCTTTTCTTTTTTTCCCATTTCTTAAGAGCTGCTTCATAGTCTTTAGCTGTCACAATATCATTTTTGGAGCTCCATGTTCTTAAAGACATAGGCATCTCCTTTGATTCCGACATAAGAGTAAGACTTGGTAAATGGCACAACCTTCTGAACAACTGGTGAACCACCGCCAGAAACACTAGGAATAACAATGGAGCTATCTGTCAGCCAAGCCTGAGCTGCTGCGTATTTGGTATAACGAGCATCTGTATCTTGTTTTTTTCTTGATCAGCCTCATCCAATAAAGCTCTTTGTATTCATTCAAGCCAACCTTTATTTGCCACATCAGCATTTTTTTCCCTTTTTCTATACCAATATTATCTGCAGCATCACCTGTTTCAGGGTTGAAAAGATATTCAGATAAGTTGATGGATCTTGGTAGTCTGCTGACCAGCCAGACATGTTGAGATCGTAGTCTTTCTGAGCTGCTGTTTCTGCAAAGTAGGCAGAATTATCAAAGTCATCTGTTGACATTTGCTGAACATCAATAACGACATTTTCTTGGCCAAGCGCTGATTCGACAGACTGTTTGAAGGAATTCGTCCGTTGTACCAAAGACCTTTGTCAGATCTGATCGACAGGGACATCGATATGGATTGGGAATTCTACACCTTCAGCTTGCAAGGTTTCTTTTGCCTTGGCAAATTCCGCCTTGGCTTTATCAGCATTGTAGATGCTGTCTTGGGCATCTGTCAGTTTGACACCGCTCCACTCATCACCGTATGTAGGAAGTTTGCTCTCTACTACATCTGAAAAGTCTTTGCCATCAACCTGCACGAAGCTAGGAGGAACTAGCAAGCTACGGATGAGTTTAGTCGCCCCATCTTTACCATTCATCTGAGCTCCAAAAGATGTCCGGTCAAAGGCAAAGTTGATTGCCTGACGGAAGTCTTTATTTTGAATAGCAGCTGTAGTTGATGCCTTTTGAGCATCTGATGTCTTAGACGAATGATTATAAGTCTTACGATTCAGATTGAAAGCAAAATAGAAACTAGTTGAATTCTGTGGTGTGTAAATAATATTGTCTTTGTACTGCTTTTCTACAGAAGCATAGTTAGAGCTCGTAGGGTAAAGCCGTGCTTGAGAATAAGCCCCGTCTGAGAAGTTGCGGATCAAGGATTCCTGATCCGAACCATCAAAATAAGTCAGTTTTATATTTTCAACCTTGACATTGTCCTTATCCCAATAGTTCTGGTTTTTAGCATATTCAATGACAGACTTAGAAGTGAATGCTTTCAGAACATAAGGTCCATTATAAAGAATGGAAGAGGGTTTTACAGTACCAAAATCTTTGCCTTGTGACTTTAAGAAATCCTCATTGATCGGGAACAGAATCCCCATAGTAGTTTTAGAGTTCCAGTAACTTTCTGGCTGGTTAAGAGTGTACTCAACTGTATAGTCATCGACAGCCTTGACACCGACGGTTGAAAAGTCATTTGACTCACCCTTGACATAGGCATCCAAGCCTTTGATAGAGCTTTGGACGATTGGAAGAGCTTCTGATTTTTCATCTGCTGCGTGCTTCAAACCAGTGACAAAGTCTTGAGCTTTAACCTCCGCGTATTCTTCACCGTCTGATGTATACCATTTAGCATCTTTACGAAGCTTATAGGTATAGGTCAGACCGTCCTTTGAAACAGTCCAGTCTTCCGCAATAGATGGAACCAGATTGCCATATTCATCATTTTCTAAAAGGCCATCCACCAAGTTTGCAATAACATCAGAAGTAGTAGCTCGATTTGAATTGACATAGTCCAAGGTATCAGGGTCATTCGAATAGACGTAGGAATAGGTATTGCTTGCGTTGGAATTTCCACAAGCAGCTAAGATTAGTGTTGACACGACTGTCAGTCCCGTAATGGTCAACCATTTAGATTTTTTCATGAGCATTCTCCTTCTCAATTTATATTGTATTATTATACAATATTTTTTTATAAAAACAAATGCTTTATGTAAAAAAATAATAATTTTCTATTTTTTTCAGTCTGTTTAACTGTGTTTATTTTCAAATATTTTTTTCTATTTTGTGAGATTTTTTTCTGAAAGATGCTTTTTATAAAAAAATCTCTTTAAAAGGAGATTGCTCTACTTTTTCTTTACATTTATCTTTGTAATCTTTTTATTATCCTTGATTTATAAAAGAAAAGAGAATTTTATGATACAATGGTTATATCTTGTTTTAGGGGAAAGAAATGAAACGATTATTCCTATGTTTACTAGTTTTGGTCGGAATGACCGCCAGCAAGGTTGCAGCAGATGATTTCAACATTGCCGCTAAGAGTGCAATGGCTGTGGACGCTACTTCCGGAAAGATTCTCTACGAAAAAGATGCTAATACTCCAATCGAAGTCGGCTCCATCACCAATCTTTTGACCGTCTATCTGGTCTATGAAGCCATTGACAGAGGAGACCTGACTGCCGATACCTATGTTGATATCTCAGACTACGCCTACAATCTAACATCTAATCCAAATATCAGCAATGTCCCTTTGGAAGCCAAACGTTACAAAGCCAAGGACTTGATTGCCGCTTCCTTGATGTCCAGCTCCAACAGTGCCACGATTGCCTTGGCTGAAAAGGTTGGAGGCAGCGAAGAAAATTTCGTCCAAATGATGAAGGCCAAGCTTAAAGAATGGGGAATCAAAGATGCTACTATTGTGAACTCCACAGGGCTGAATACTCTTCTTCTAGAATACGCAACTGAAGAAACAGAGTATAGCGCCTCAGCTAGCACATCTAAAAAAAGCAAGGACACTGAAAATAAATTCAGTGCCTACGACTTGGCTGTTATCAGCCGGCATCTGATTATGGACTTCCCTCAAGTGACAGACATCACTTCCAAGTCCACAGCTAAAATTGCAGGGACGAGTCTGGAAAATTATAACTTCATGTTGGAAAACCAGTCCAACTTCCGCTCAGGTGTAGACGGACTCAAAGCCGGCAGTTCGGATAAGGGAGGCTCTTCCTTTGTTGCGACGACTACTGAAAATGGCATCCGCATGATTACTGTTGTGCTGGACGTTGAGCAAACCGACGGCGACCCCTACGCACGCTTTGTAGCCACAGCATCTTTGATGAACTATGTTTCGCAAAACTTCACTCAGACGACCATTGTGGCTGAGGGGGAGACCTACAATAAAAGTAATTCAACCGTTATTGACGGCAAGCAAAAGACCGTTCCAGCCGTCGCCAGCAAGGATTTCACCATCATTGAGCGCATCGCCAATCAGGCTGAGCACAAGGTGGAATTTTCCACCAACGAAAAAGGCTTCCAAGCTCCGCTGAAAAAAAATACTGAGCTCGGAACCTTGACCTATACCGACCCTGAGCCAATCGGCCAAGGTTATCTGGAAAACAAAGCGCCTTCTGTCACGATGGTGGCAGGCCAAGAGGTAGAAAAAAGTATCTTCTTCAAGGTCTGGTGGAATGACTTTGTCCGCTATGTCAACGAGAAATTATAAAGAACAACCGCGAATCAAATGATTCGCGGTTGTTTTGTATGTTTTCTAAATGTTGGACTAGAGCTAGCAAACATCTTTGAATATTAACTCACAATGCGTGTCTTCAAGCAGTGATTCAAAATTTCGCTTAGACGAAGCTTTACCCAACTGATCCTTCCATTTCATAGCTGATAAGGCGGTTAAGCTCAACAGCATACTCCATAGGCAGTTCTTTAGTAAATGGCTCGACAAAGCCCATGACAATCATTTCGGTGGCTTCGGATTCGGACAAGCCACGGCTCATGAGATAGTAGAGCTGCTCTTCTGAAATCTTAGAAACCTTGGCCTCATGCTCCAGAGCCACCTGAGAATTATGAATTTCATTAAAAGGAATGGTATCTGACGCTGAAATATCATCCATGATAATCGTATCACACTCAATATGGCTGACGGATTTCTGTGAATTCTTTCCAAAGGTCACTTGACCGCGGTAGTCCACTTTACCTCCGCCCTTAGCAATGGACTTAGACACGATAGAAGAGCTGGTATGCGGAGCATTGTGAATCATCTTAGCACCTGTATCTTGGTGCTGATTGGTATTGGCAAAGGCAATAGAAAGCATGGTTCCACGCGCTCCAGGTCCGTCCAAATAGACAGACGGATACTTCATAGTTGTTTTTGCACCAAGGTTCCCGTCAATCCACTCAACCGTCGCATCTTTCATAGCCCTCGCCCGCTTGGTCACGAGGTTGTAGACATTGTCGGACCAGTTTTGAATAGTGGTGTAGCGCATATAGGCCCCATCGAGGGCAAAAATTTCAACAATCGCAGCATGCAAGCTATTGCTGGAATAAGTCGGAGCTGTACATCCTTCAACATAATGGACGCTAGCGCCCTCATCAACGATAATCAAAGTCCGCTCAAACTGACCCGAATTTTCATTGTTAATCCGAAAATAAGTCTGCAAGGGAACATCTACCTTAACCCCTTTTGGCACATAGATGAAGGTACCACCTGACCAGACGGCGGAGTTGAGAGCTGCTAGCTTGTTATCTGTTGGAGGAACCAGCTTAGCAAAATACTGTTTGAAGAGCTCTGGATATTCCTTAAGAGCTGAGTCGGTATCCGTAAAGACAATTCCTAGCTTTTGGAACTCTTCCTTCATATTGTGGTAGACCACTTCGGACTCATACTGGGCAGCTGCACCAGCAAGATAAGCTCTCTCCGCTTCTGGAATCCCAATCCGCTCAAAGGTTTCCTTGATCTTCTCAGGCACTTCATCCCAGCTTCTAGCAGGCTTATCAGAGGCCTTTTGGTAATAAATCAAGTCATCAAAATTAATTTCTGACAAATCCGGCCCCCAAGTCTGCATCGGCATCTTCTTGAAAAGCCTCGTAGGATTTGAGGCGGAAATCCAGCATCCATTCTGGTTCATCCTTGGCTGCAGAAAGCTCACGAATGACCGCTTCATTCAGCCCTTTTCCCTGTCGAGAGAACAGGCTCAACATCGTCATGGAAACCAAACTTGTACTCACCGAGATCAATCGGTTTTTGGTTCTACTCTTTCTTCTGACATAATTTCCTTTCACATTCTTACTTTTTTTATCTTCTTCAATTGCTCGCTTGAGGGCATTCCAACCCAAGGTCGCACACTTAATCCGCTGCGGGAATTTGGCAACGCCTGCTAAAAAAAGGCTCCATCTCCCAATTCTTTCTGGCGACTGTCTTCTTGGCCCTGAACCATCTGCGAGAAAACTTCTGCTAATTCCAGCGCCTGCTCTTTTGTCTTGCCCAGAACCGCATCCGTCATCATGCTGGCCGAAGCCGTTGAAATGGTACAGCCGGAATTCACAAAAGGCAATATCCTCTATCTGATTTTTCAGCATTAAACTTCACAGACAGGCTGATAACATCGCCCACAGGTCGGGTTATTGAGAACTACTTGCTCCACATCTTCCAGTTTCCCATGATGATGGGGGTGAGCCGAGTGATCAGTCACAACCGCCTTGTAAAGACTGTCTAACTTAGAAAGCGCCATTGAAAAACTCCTTTGTCTTTTCTAAAGCATCTACCAGCTTGTCACAATCCGCATAGGTATTGTAGATATAAAAGCTGGCACGCACAGTCGCTGGCACCTGTAGATAGGTGAGCAAAGGCTGGGCACAATGGTGACCCGCCCGAACAGCCACTCCTTCATAGTCCAGGGCTGTCGCGACATCATGCGGATGGAGACCATCCAGGTTAAAGGCAATCACACCTGAGCGCTGGGCCAAATCCTGAGAGCCATAAATGGTCAAGCCTTCCACTGCCTGCAGCTTAGGAAATACGTAGGCAATCAGGTCCTGCTCATGCTGTGCAATGGCATCCATATCCAAGTCTTCCAAATAATCAATGGCCGCCGCAAGACCGATTGCTCCTGCCATATTCGGCGTTCCGGCCTCAAACTTCCACGGAAGCTCCTTCCAGGTCGCTTCCTGCTCATAGACAAAATCAATCATTTCGCCGCCGAACTCGACTGGCGACATCTGCTCTAGCAGTTCTTCCTTGCCATAGAGAACCCCGATACCAGTCGGCCCAGCCATCTTATGCCCCGAAAAGGCGAAGAAGTCCACATCCAAATCCTGCACATCAATCTTCATGTGCGGAATGGATTGAGCCCCATCTACCACCAAAAGCGCTCCTTGCTGATGAACCAGCTGGGCAATCTCCTTGATGGGATTGATGACACCGAGGACATTGGAAGCATGAGCCAGAGAGACAAACTTGGTCCGCTCATTGAGCTTGGCACGGAAATCTTCCATATCCAGAGCACCGTCCTTGAGATAGACATAGACCAACTTGGCTCCAGTCTTCCTACAAGCTTCCTGCCAGGGAATGACATTGGAATGGTGCTCCATGATAGAAATCATCACTTCATCACCAGGCTGCAGCCTTTCAGCCGCAAACTGAGCCACCCAATTGAGACTCGTCGTGGTTCCTCGTGTAAAGAGGACTTCTCTGCTAGAAGCCGCATTGATAAAAGAACGAACTCTTTCTCTGGCTGCTTCATAGGCTGCTGTCGCCCGCTCGGCTAGCGTATGCACACCGCGGTGGACGTTGGCATTGTGTCTAAGATAGTAGTCTTCGATAGCCGCCAGCACCTGCTTTGGTTTCTGGGTTGTCGCCGCATTGTCCAAATAAACCAAAGGCTCATCATTGACAATTTGGTCCAAAATGGGAAAATCTTGCTTGATTGCTTCTGCATTAAATCCAGACATGAAGACTCCTATCTACTTATACGGGACAAGGCCCAGCTTTTTATCTTTTTGCGAGAATAATATCGATATTTTCAATCATTTCATCACGGACTTCCTTAACAGGGATTTCTACTATCACTGAGCCCAAGAAGCCGCGCACGACCAAGCGTTCAGCCGTCGCCTTATCAAGACCCCGACTCATGAGGTAGTACATATCCTCTGGATCCACCTGTCCGATAGAAGCCGCGTGACCAGCTGTCACATCGTTTTCATCAATCAAAAGGATTGGATTAGCATCTGAACGAGCCTGGTCAGACAGCATGAGAACCCGGCTTTCCTGCTGGGCATCTGCTCCCTTGGCACCTTTGATAATATGTCCGATACCATTGAAGGTCAGGGTTCCTTTTTCTAGGATAACCCCGTGCTGCAGGATATTTCCGATAGAGTTGCAGCCATAGTTAGTTACGCGGGTATCAATCCCCTGAACCTGCTTACCGCTTGAGAGAGCCACCATCTTCATATCCGCATGGCTACCCTTGCCATAGAGGTCACTATCAAAGTCAGCCACGACATTGCCTTCGTTCATAACGCCGATAGCCCAGTCAATCATAGCATCATTATCCAGCTTGCCACGACGGCTGATATAAGCCGTTACATTTTCGCCCAAGCGATCAATAGCTGAAAACTTAATCTGAGCTCCAGCCTGAGCAATAACTTCGACAGTGATATTGGCTGTTACGGGAACAGAGCCCTCACCGTAAGTTTCCAAGCGTTCCAAGTAGTTAACCTTGGAATGCTTGCCTGCGATAATCAAAATATGCTTGTTAAAAGGAACATCGCTTTCGCTGTCCTGATAAAAAATTCCTTCAATTGGCTGATCAATCTCAACATTGTCCGGCACATAAAGAACCGCACCGCTGTTGAAATAGGCAGTGTGGTAAGCTGCCAATTTGTCCTCGTCGTACTTGACCGCAGACATAAAATGCTTCTCTACCAGCTCTGGAATCTCTTCTAAGGCAGTGTGGAAATCAGTGAAAACCACACCTTGCGCTGCCAAGTCAGCTGGCAATTGCTCCAGAACAGTATGAGTTCCCAACTGAACAAGTTTGAGATTGTCATCTAGAGCTGTAAAGTCTGGAACACTTGTCAGCGGCTCGCTCTCTGAAATACGGCCGTCACCCAGATTCCAGCGATGAAATTTAACCCGCTCAATACGCGGCAATTCTAACTGGTCAATTTTATCAAAGGCCTGCTGGCGCAGTTGAAAGAGCCAGTCTGGCTCTGCATGTAGCTGTGAAAATTCTTGAATCAATTCTTTAGTCATGTCATTCTCCTATCTTTTATAAAAGTCAAAAGAATGTTTGACTAGACTTCTTCGGTATAGGTGAAGCCCAACTCTTCAGCCAATTTAGCATATCCTTCTTTCTCCAAGCGGACTGCCAATTCAGGACCGCCAGAAAGAACGACTTTACCATCCATCATGACATGAACCACATCAGGAGTGATATAGTTGAGCAGGCGTTGGTAGTGGGTGATAATCATAGCACCAAAGCCTTCACCGCGCATAGCATTAACCCCTTTGGACACAACCTTAAGAGCATCGATATCCAGACCTGAGTCAATCTCATCCAAGAGGGCAAAAGTCGGCTCAAGCATGAGCAACTGCAGGATTTCATTGCGCTTCTTTTCACCACCGGAGAAACCTTCATTAAGGTAACGCTCAGCCATTTCTTCTTTCATGTTGAGCAGTTCCATCTTTTCATCCAGCTTCATGATAAAGTCGCGGACGGAGATTTTTTCCTCGTCTTCTTTGCCAGCATTCATAGCTGCACGGAGAAACTCTGCGTTAGTAATACCAGGAATTTCACTAGGGTACTGCATAGCTAGGAAGAGTCCCATGCGAGCACGCTCATCCACTTCCAGCTCCAAAATATTGACCCCATCAAAAAGCACTTCTCCTTGAGTTACTTCGTAGTTAGGATTGCCCATGATAGCTGCAGACAAGGTGGACTTCCCTGTTCCATTCGGGCCCATAATAGCTGCAACCTCTCCCGTTTTCAGAGTGAGATTCACCCCTTTGAGAATTTTTTTCCCTTCGATTTCAACATGAAGATCTTTAATTTCTAAGACAGACATTTCTTTTTCCTTTCTTTGCTTAGCTGATTTACATACTTTAGTATACCAAAAAAAAGCCCAAAAGGCTTTTATTTTGTTTAGAGCTATTCTTATTTATTCCGCTTTTGACGCCATTTCCGCCGAACTTCCTCTCGGTAGGAGGAGTTGCCAATAAAGCGGAGAATATTGAGCAAAGGAGTACGATTAGGCCCCAAAACTCCGACCAGCTCAGCAAAGAGCTCAACACCCAGAAGTAAGCCTATCATCAAGAGCACGCCACCAATTCGACTGGAAACATTCAACAAGAGAGAAATCATGGCAAAGACCAGCGAAATTCCGTAGATAACCAGCACTGTTCCTCGGTGAGTCAATCCCAAGGACAAGAGTCTATGATGAAGATGGTGCTTGTCAGGCGTGTAGAATTTCTGACCAGACAGAGTACGGCGGATAATCGCCAGAAAAGTATCCGTAATCGGCACTCCTAAGATAATCATAGGAGTCACGACCGCAACAGCCGTCGCATTTTTCAATCCTTGTAAGGACAGAACAGCAATCATAAAGCCGATGAAGAGGGCTCCTGTATCACCAAGATAAATGATAGCAGGGTGGTAATTGTAAGGGAAAAAACCAGCAATTGACAAGACCAAGACGAAAATTGTCAGGGTCAAAAAGAGATTGTGCTGGGGCAAAAAGAAGTAAGAAACAATCCCCATCGTCACCAAGGAGATGATGGACACCCCACTCACCAGACCATCCAGACCATCAATCAAATTAACCGCATTGGTGATAGAAATAATCCACACCACTGTCAAAATATAGGACAGCCAAGGCTCAAAATGCAGGAAAGGTCCGCCAAAAGGAAGCTTAAAATCATCCAATCGGAAATCAGTCAGCCACCAGATTAGACTGGCTGCTAGAACAATTCCCCCCATTTTCAGCAGAGGCGATAGTTCTTTGATATCATCAACCAGCCCTGTAAAGGCAATAATCAAACCACCTAGAACGACCGGCCAAACATAATCAAAATAGGTCTGTCCAAAAAAATCTACAGCAACAATTTGCGGCATCAAGAGCAGAGTAGAGATAGAAAAGGCCGCTACAATCGCCAGCCCGCCACTGCTAGGCATGGGCTTTTTATTGATGCGGCGAGCATTGGGATAATCTACCGCCCCAATCTTAAAGGCTAAGAGCCGAACCAAGGGCGTCAGAATCACCCCGATAAAAAAAGTTCCCAGCAATACCAAGATAAACTTTAAAGGAAAAGTAATCATAGGCATTCAACCTTCTGCAGGCCAGAGACCGCATCTGTCACCAAAAGAAGATGTCCGTGCTCCTGCAGCACCGCCCGAGTGATATCTGAATCATCTGCGAATTCACGCATCTTGGCCAAGAGCCAAGCTGGATAGCGTTCTGGGAAGCCTTCAACGTCCACCAAAATCGTCAAATAATAAGCTGAATCATATTTATAAAGTTCTGATAAGTCAATCTTATAGTCCACCGTCTGGGCAAAGGCCGCAGCAGCCTTAATATCTTCAAAACGCAGGATATAGTATATATAGCGCTCTGCATTTTCTGCCGACTGCTCATCAGCCGCCTCCCGAGAGAGCTGTTCCCCTTCCTCTGCTTCGGCTGTTTCCAAAGATTGGACTGCTTCTATATCTTCCTTGCTCTTTTCAAAAATGCTCTTTTCCAATGTCTTGAGGAATTCATCTGGAGACATATGAGACAGCTCATCCATGTCTGGCAGGTCTGCCAAATCCTCAAAACTCAGATTCTTATCCAACTTAGACTTGGTAACAAACACATCCACCTTATCTGGCTTAGGCGTCACACGGAAACTCAGCATACCGCTATCCAAAAAATTATCCGGCATTTCCAACTCATCTAAGATGGTATAGAAAAATTCTTCCGTCTTTTCTTGGGGGACCAAGAAATCGGCCATTTCCATTCCGCGCTCTTCCAAATCTTCCAGCTGAATCGTGATTTTTATGGTCGAATCACTAATCTGTTTCATTTCCATATCTCTACCTCATACACTTCTAGTCCTACTATTATACTAAAAAATCCCCCGTATTTCAAAAAATAGCTAGTATTGGTCTGAAAATGGCAATTACCCAAAAAAGCTCTCAGAAAATTCCGAGAGCTTATTATTTCACTACATGAGAGAGTCAGGGAAACATTAAAATCTCCCCCTTTTATCCCATCAAAGCTTTGATGGCTGCATAAACCAGAAGCACGCCGCCTAGGCCAATCCGATATTTCCCAAAAATTGTAAAGTCATGCTTTTTGACGTAGTCTGTCAGGAAACGAATCACAACTAGACTGACACCGAAGGCCACCCCCATGGCAACTAAGAGCAAGAAGATTTGCCCAAATCCTAGACTGTTCCCATTCTTGATGAACTTGAGAATTTTTCCAGCCACTAGCGCCAAACATAATAGGGAATCCCCAAATAGAAAGTGAACTCTGTCACGACAGAACGACTGACACCATTCAGGAGACCACCGACAATGGTGGCACCAGAACGGCTAGTTCCCAGGGAAAGAGAGCTAGAATCTGAAAGAGACCAATTTGCAAGGCAGTCTTTGTAAGGAAGAGAAGCTAAATCTGTCACAGCAGGCTCCTCATGCTCGCGCCTTTCCAGATAGATAAAAGCCGCCCCATAGACAATCAGCATCACTGATACAGAGACCAGATTGTAGAAATGCGCTTCAAACCAATCATCCAAGAATAAGCCGATAACAGCAGCCGGCAAGGCTGCCACGACGACCTTAGCCCAAAGTTGCCAAGTCTTTTGAACCTGACGTGCTGACTTGCCTGGTTTAAAAGGGTTGAGCTTGTCAAAATAGATGACGACAACCGCCAAAATAGCTCCCAGCTGGATAACGACATTAAACATTTCCATAAAGGCTGGACTTTGATTTTTATACTGGATAAAATCTTGAATCAAAATCAGGTGACCCTGTACTGGAAATCGGCAGCCATTCTGTGATTCCTTCGATGATACCGTAAATAATAGAGATAAAAATTTCAATGATAAACATAGAATACTCCTGAAACAAGGGTTTACTCAAGGAAAGTCACATATTAAATTCCCAAAGAGTATTAGGTCTTATTATATCACAATTTCAATGGCTAGGAAAAGCCAGTACTAAGACTTTTCTGGATAGGCGAGGGCTTGTCTATTAGAAAGCTCCACCGCCTCCGCCGCCTCCGCCACCGGAGAACCCACCACCTGAACTTCCGCCAGATGAGACGGAGAAATTGCTGGCTGTGGTGGCTACATGGCCGTAGTTTGAGAAACTGTGCATACTGCTATAGAAGGCATAGTGCAAGTTAGCCTGAACATAGCTGTCCATAGATGGATTTTCCAAGTGAATCTGACGCAGAGCCATGACACGGCTGACACGATCTGCATAGCCAAAGAGGGTCGCATAGACCAAGAGACGGTTCCAAAGGATAATGCCTTCGATTTCCGTCTTGTCCAGATGAGCAATATCTCGCAGCATATTTGAAAAACTTCGCCACAGATAGAAGTCATGCGCGCCTTCATCATTCAGGACGCCATCTCGCCAATAAAGCTGTGCCTTACTAGCAAAAATGCAAATCATAACAAGTCCCACCAATGCTAAGGGAATATATATCCAGATAAGACTTTCAAAAGCGGCCATATAGACAAACAAAACTCCAAGAGAGAACAGCAAAACAGCACTAGCTAGAATGATGGCAGTAATCAGCAATCTCTTTTCCTGAACTTTAAGAGGCCGGTAGTGACCAAAGAGGCCCAAACGCTTGCCTTCAGAGCGCACTTCTTTAGATAAGGAGCGTAAACTGTTAGTAAATAAGGACTTAATATTGCTACCAATGTTACGGATATAGGACTCATCCGCAGAAGACTTGTGCTTATAAATATCTTCTGAAATTTGATAGGCTGAAAATAGATCTTTCACACTGGCTTGGGATTGCTTGTTGAAAGCCATGCCCAGAAAACGTCTCTCAAAGTCCGCTAGCCCATCATAGGTCGCTATTTGCAGAACAGGATTTTCAGCATCTCCCTGCAGGAGGAGATTGCCCCTATCCAGCAAGTCTAACAAAGTCGCCTGGACCATGTTTTCAAAGTTCAGCACTGCCTTGCCGCCCCTTGTTGGGTCGACATCCTCCATGTCTACCGCGTAAATATTTTCCGCCAAGACAAGGGGAGCCAAGTCCTGAGGAGCTTCGTATAGACGGGCATTCTTGGGATAAGACTGCTTAGGCTTGATCTTCTGGGCAAAGACAAAATAAAGGATAGCCGCTGCAAGGATGGCACATAAGAGCAGCAAGGGCATATAAATTTCTCCTAGTTGCCGGTAAAAGACCGTCTTGCGGGCAATTTTTTCTTCTTGAGCTTTAAAGGTTGGCAAGTAGTCGCTCTCGTCTTCATTCTGGGACACAAGAGAGACCGCTTGTCGATCCCAATAGCCGTGGAGCTCGACATTATCACCCGAGCCAATTCCATTGAGTTTGACCAGATAGTCGGTGCCATCCTTATCCACGAAAGGCTGGGTTCCAAAGTAGCCACTATGAGCAAAAAGCTCGCTCTTATCTGGATTGCTCAAGCCAGAAACTGTCAAAACGACTTCTCCTATCCCCTGATCCCAGTCGCTGATAGGAGTCCAGTTGAGCTCAGCAATATCCTTGTGAAGAAAAAGGAGATTTCTCAGCTGCCAGGTCACAGTGACAACAACTCTGTCACCGTCGTTTCCTGAATTATAGATTTTTGACCTCATAGCCATCTCCCAAGTCTCTGACTTGGGGGTTAATGTCCATATCTGGCTCACCATTCGTCAGAACCGAGACCGTCGGATTCCCATCAATGGCAAAGCCATTGGGCATCTTTCCAGCAGAGCCCAGCGAAACAATCTGACCATTATAGTCGTCATTAAACTTGTAGGTCACTTTCTCTGTGTAGGTAGCTGTATTGTCCTCACGCAAGGCCAGATCGCCTTGATAGGATTCAATATCATAGTCAACAGCCGAGACAACCCGACCAAAACAAAGGCAGGAAAATAAAACTAACAGGAGATAAAAATATCGTTTCATACTCAACCTCTCTTTACAGATATTTTGTTCTATTATATCATTTTTATCAAGTAAGGGCTTACTAGGATTGAAAAGAACAGCAATTTTCGATAGAATAGGAAGAACTATTATTAGATAAGCAGGAGAAACCCATGAAGAAATTATTACTCACTTTATTTACAGCCCTCCTGGTCACCTTAGGAACGATCCATGTTATTCAGGCCGATGACTACCTGAGAATCGGTATGGAAGCAGCCTACGCGCCCTTCAACTGGACTCAGGATGACGATTCCAACGGTGCTGTAAAAATCGAAGGAACCAACCAATATGCCAACGGATACGATGTGCAGATTGCCAAAAAAATTGCTCAAGAGATGGGTAAGGAACCTCTGGTTGTCAAGACTTCCTGGAATGGCTTGATTCCTGCTCTGACTTCCGGCAAAATTGACATGATTATTGCAGGTATGAGCCCAACTGCCGAGCGGAAAAAGGAAATCGCCTTTTCCAACAGTTACTACACCAGCGAGCCAGTTCTCCTAGTTCGTAAAGATGGAAAATATGCATCTGCTAAGACTCTAGAAGACTTCAAAGACGCTAAAGTCACTTCCCAGCAAGGAGTTTATCTCTACAATCTCATTGACCAACTGCCTGGTGCCAAAAAAGAAACAGCTATGGGCGATTTTGCTCAGATGCGTCAAGCCTTAGAATCCGGTGTTATTGATGGCTATATCTCTGAGCGGCCAGAAGCCTTGACTGCCGAGACTGCCAACTCCAACTTCAAAATGATTCAATTTGAGAAAGGCTTTGAAGTCGGCGAAGAAGATGCTTCCATTGCCATTGGGATGCGCAAGGATGACAATCGTATCGAGCAAGCCAATGCAGCAATCGCTAAGATTACTACCAATGACCAAGTCAAGCTGATGGATGAGATGATTCAGAAACAGCCTGTTGATACGGATAGTGAAACAACGAATGAATCATTCTTCAGTCAAGTTGCTAAGATTCTGGCTGAAAACTGGCCTCAATTCCTACGCGGAGCTGGGTTGACCTTGCTTATTTCGATAACAGGAACCATTGCAGGCCTCATCATCGGACTGCTGATTGGAGTTTATCGGACGGCACCAGCTTCTAAGAATAAACTCCTGGCATCACTGCAAAAAATCTTCGGCTGGTTCTTAAATATCTATATTGAGATTTTCCGTGGAACTCCAATGATTGTTCAGTCCATGGTTATCTACTACGGAACAGCCCAGGCTTTTCGGAATTTCTATCGACCGAACTATCGCTGCCATTTTCATCGTCTCCATCAATACTGGAGCTTATATGAGCGAGATTGTCCGCGGTGGTATCTTTGCTGTTGATAAAGGGGCAATTCGAGGCCGCAACAGCACTGGGTATGACCCATGGCCAGACCATGCGCAAGATTGTTCTGCCTCAGGTCGTCCGCAATATTCTGCCCGCAACTGGTAACGAATTTGTCATCAATATCAAGGATACATCCGTGTTGAACGTTATCTCGGTAGTTGAGCTTTATTTCTCTGGAAATACTATCGCTACCCAGACCTACCAATACTTCCAAACCTTTACCATCATCGCTGTAATCTACTTTGTCCTGACATTCAGCGTGACACGCATCCTGCGCTATGTTGAAAAACGCTTCGACACAGACAACTACACGACAGGTGCCAATCAAATGCAGACAGGAGAAGTGAAATCATGACAGAAACCATTTTAGAAATTAAAAACCCTCAAAAAGTCCTACGGTGAAAACCAAGTCCTCAAGGACATCTCCCTCACCGTTCATAAAGGAGAAGTGATTTCCATCATCGGCAGCTCCGGCAGCGGAAAGTCAACCTTCCTGCGCTCCATTAACCTTCTGGAAACGCCAACTGGCGGACAGATTTTCTATCGCGGCAAGAATGTTCTGGACGAGAATTACGACTTGACCCATTACCGTGAAAAGCTGGGCATGGTCTTTCAGTCTTTCAATCTCTTCGAGAATCTTAATGTCCTGGAAAAATACCATCGTCGCTCAGACAACGGTCCTGAAAAAAAGAACGGTCCGAAGCCGAGAAAATTGCCAAAGAAAAACCTCAACAAAGGTTGGAATGGGCGAGCAATACTGGCAGGCCAAGCCTAAGCAACTCTCAGGCGGTCAGAAGCAGCGGGTCGCTATTGCCCGCGCCCTCTCCATGAATCCTGATGCTATCCTCTTTGACGAGCCGACTTCAGCCCTCGACCCTGAAATGGTCGGTGAAGTTCTGAAAATCATGAAAGAACTAGCTCAGGAAGGGCTGACAATGATTGTCGTGACCCACGAAATGGAATTTGCCCGTGATGTCTCCAGCCGTGTTATCTTTATGGACAAGGGCGTCATTGCTGAAGCTGGCAGCCCGCAGGATATCTTCACCAATCCCAAAGAAGAAAGAACTAAAGAATTCCTGCAACGCTTCCTCAGCTAAATTACTTCTATTTTCAAAAACAAAAAAAGGAATCTGGAACTAAGTCCAGATTCCTTTTTTGATTTAATGAGCAATATCAGTTGCACAATTTTGAAGTTTAGTCTTCAAATTTTTCATGGTTTTTGTCGTAGAAATCAATCAAGCCAAGAGCTGTTTCAAAAGAGATATTTTTCACTTTTGCACGTCCTTGAGCAAGAGCAATGATAGACATTTCACGTGCATTTGTTTCTTTACTAATACGGTAACCAGTGATCTTCTTATCACGTACCCAACTAACAACAGATTCTACTTTCTCGAAATTAGATTTAGCCATTTCTTACTCCTCTCTATTCTAGCTACATCAACTACTATAATTGTTTTTTTATACAGTTTGTCAACTTAAACAAACCAAATTCGAACAAATTAAATAATTCTGAATTTTCTTTACTTAGCTTTGAGGGCTGAAAGTATCTGAGTCCGAATACTTTCGACACCTTCTGGATTTGCTGGAAGGAAGATGGTATTATTACCCGAACTATCTGCAAAATTATTCAGCGTATCCAGGTACTGGTTGGTCAAAAGAATAGACATAATCTGCTCTTCTGTCAACTCAATATTGGCTCCCTTCAATTCCTTGATCGAATCTGCCAAACCATCCACAATGGCCTTCCGCTGCTCGGCAATACCAACACCATGCAGACGGTCTTTCTCAGCTTCTGCAGAAGCAGCTGTCACAATCTTAATCTTATCCGCTTCAGCCAATTCCTGAGCAGCCACACGCTTACGCTGCGCCGCATTGATTTCGTTCATAGACTGTTTAACTTCAGCATCAGGCTCAACCTTGGTAATCAAGGTTTTGACAATGATATAGCCATAGGTCGACATTTCTTCAGCCACCTGTTTTTGGACCTCTAGGGCAATTTCGTCCTTCTTTTCAAAGAGCTCATCCAAGGTCAGTTTTGGAACGGAGGAACGAAGGGCATCTTCAATATAGGACTTAATCTGAGCTTCTGGCCGCATAAGTTTGTAATAAGCGTCAATTACGTTGTTCTCATTTACACGATACTGGGTCGCAACATTCATAGTTACGAAAACATTATCCTGTGTCTTGGTCTCAACGACAATCTCGCTCTGCAGCAAACGCAGCTGAACGCGAGCTGCTATCTTGTCAATCCCTAAAGGAAGACGGAAATTGATACCACTGCTGCTGGTTTTGTGATAGCGTCCAAAACGCTCAATGATTGCCACAGATTGCTGACGAACCACATAGACTGCACTAAGCAGCAAGAATATTAAAGATTATGATCAATATGATAAAGAAAAATGGAATAAACAACATGTTCAAGCCTCCTTGATTCACTATAGTATATTCTAACATATTTAATTTGCAGTTTCAAATAAAAGCATACAAATTAGGCTAAAATATATTTACAATTAGACAAGCATATTGTAGAGTGTTTCATTCCCGTTCAGATTGATAAAGGACGGATCGAACTGCTCAATACGGTTAATTAAAGAAGCATAATCATGCTTATCTGCCAGAGAAATACCAATCAAAACTGGTCCCGTTCCCTTGCTTGCCCGCTTGATATATTCAAAACGAGTAATATCGTCATTGGGCCCTAAAATATCATTCACAAATTCCCTCAGGGCACCCGGACGCTGCGGGAAGTTAACCACGAAATAGTGCTTGATACCATCATAAATAAGTGCCCGTTCTTCCATCTCCGGCATACGGTTGATGTCATTATTACCACCTGAGATAATGCAACAGATAGTTTTCCCCTTGATATACTCGCTCAGGACTTCCAAAGCAGCAACACTTGCAGCACCAGCTGGCTCTGCGACAATCCCTTGCTTGGAATATAGATCAATGATGGTCTCTGAAATAAGCCCTTCATCTACACCGATAAGATTTTGAACATTCTTTTGTGTGACCTCATAGGTTGATGCACCGACTTTCTGGACTGCGATACCGTCCGCAAATTTGTCGATTTCTTTGAGCTTGACTGGGCCACCTGCTTCAAAGGCTGCTTTCATACTGCGGGCACCGTTGGCTTCCACACCAATGACTTCAATAGTTGGCTGACTTTCTTTTATATAGGTTGAGACTCCTGATATTAGTCCGCCACCACCAACTGGTACCAAAACAGCATCAAAAGTAATAGCTTCTCTCTTGGCCTCATCTAAGATTTCATAGGCTACAGTCCCTTGACCCGCTTGGACATCATCATTGTCAAAAGGATCGATAAAGGTGCGATTTTCAGCCTTAGTATAGTCAAGCGCTGCCTAGCCGAAGCATCAAAGGTATCTCCAACCAGCTTGATATCCACAAATTCACCGCCAAAGAAGCGAACCTGACCAATCTTCTGCTGAGGAGTCGTGATAGGCATAAAAATAGTTGCTGGAATTTTCATTTCCTTACAAGTATAGGCCACTCCTTGGGCGTGATTTCCCGCAGAAGCACAGACAACCCCACGCTGACGTTCCTCTTCATTAAGTTGAGAAATGGCATAATAAGCCCCGCGGAGTTTAAAAGAGCGTACCCGCTGCATATTTTCCTTCTTCAGGTAAATCTTAGCCTGGTACTTCTCCGACAAATAGTGGTCGTAGTCAAGCGGAGTATTGACAACCACATCTTTTAACACTTTATGAGCATGAGTGATATCTTTTGCTCTGAGCATATTTTTTCCTTCCCTGTCTTTCCAGTTTATTCTCTATCAAGCAAAACAAGGGGCTGGGAATTCGCATTCCAACCCCTAATGTCTTATCTGCTCTTTATCTTAATTGTAAATCTTGAAAGCATCGTCGTCGTTTTTACCAACGAATGGCATTGCTTTACGCAATTCTGCACCGACCTTTTCAATCTCCAGATTAGCAGCTTGCTCGCGGTAAGCAGTGAGTTTTGGACGACCAGCCTTGTAGTCATCAACGAAGTCGTTCGCAAATTTACCGTTTTGGATATCAGCCAAGACCGCCTTCATGTTTTCTTTGACTTGCTCAGTAATCACGCGCGGACCAGATACATAGTCACCATATTCGGCTGTATTTGAGATAGATTGACGCATCTTCTTGAAGCCACCTTCATAGATCAAGTCCACAATCAGTTTCATTTCGTGAAGCACTTCAAAGTAAGCCAATTCTGGCGCATAGCCTGCTTCAGTCAAGACTTCAAATCCTGCTTCAATCAGGGCAGTCAGACCACCACAAAGGACAGCTTGTTCACCAAAGAGATCTTCTTCTGTTTCTTCTTTGTAAGTTGTTTCAAGTAAACCAACACGAGCCGCACCAACACCTTTACACCAGTCCATTGCGATGTCTTTTGCATTTCCAGTAGCGTCTTGGTAAACTGCATACAGAGCTGGCACACCAAAGCCTTCTTCGAAAGTACGGCGAACCAAGTGACCAGGGCCTTTCGGTGCACACATAAAGACATCTACATCGGCAGGAACTTTGATAAATTCAAAATGGATGTTGAAACCATGAGCAAATCCAACTGCGTTTCCAGCTTCCAAGTTTGGAGCGATTTCTGCTTCATAGAGATCTTGTTGGATTTCATCTGGAGCCAAAATCATGATGACATCAGCTAATTTAGCTGCTTCTGCTACTGTATAAGTATCAAAGCCATCTTCTTTAGCCTTGTCAAATGACTTCCCAGGACGAACACCGATAATCACATCGTGGCCTGTATCACGCAAGTTTTGTGCATGGGCATGTCCTTGTGAACCATAACCGATTACGGCAATTTTCTTACCGTCAAGTGCTGCTACTTTTACATCTTTTTCGTATTCCATTGTTACTGCCATAAGTTTTACTCTCTTTTCTATTTTTATTGCCTGTTAGGCGGTTTTAACAAATTAAAGGTTTGATTTAATCTCGGGTAAAGCCTGTCGCTCCAGTCCGAGCAATATTTTTTTAATACCATATGGGCGAATGACTCGAAGCAGAGCCTCGCTCTTCTCCGCATCACCAGTCATCTGAACGGTAATGGAGCTAGGTGCTACATCCACAACTGTCGCCCGGAATGGCTGGATAATAGACAGAATCTCTGCCCGCTTATCAGCTGGAGCTGAGACCTTAACCAGAATCACTTCACGCTCTAAAGTGAGGGACGGTCCGTGATATCTCGAACCCGAATCACATCAATCTGACGATTGAGCTGCTTGATAATCTGCTCGACTTCTGCCAATGAAGCCACATCAATGATGATGGTGATACGGGAGACTTCCGGATTTTCCGTCGTTCCGACTGAGATACTCTCGATATTAACCTGACGTCTGGAAAGAACACCAGTGAAACGGTTCAGAACACCCGAACGGTTTTGGAGTTTAGCTGTCAACATTCTACGCATGGAACTTCACCCCCAACATCTCATGATTGCTCTTGCCAGCTGGCACCATTGGAAGAACGTGCTCCTTGCGAGAAATATCTACCTCGATAAACATCGGTATATCTTCCTTTCAGGACTTCCAAATCCTGGACAATGGTCTCCGGATCGTCAAATTTATAGGATTTAACACCATAGGCCTGAGCCATGAGCTGGAAATCTGGCAAACGTTTCAAAGACAGACTCAGAGGTACGACCGTCATAGAAAGCTTCCTGCCACTGGCGCACCATGCCTAGCGAATGATTGTTAAGCATGATGACCTTAATCGGAATCTTATAGATATTGAGAATAGCCATCTCTTGGTTTGTCATCTGATAACCACCATCTCCGACAAAGAGCACCACTTCCTTATCTGGATTGGCAATCTTAGCCCCAATCGCTGCAGGTACACCGAAGCCCATGGTTCCTAGACCACCAGACGTTACCAGTTGACGCTCGTTTTTATACGGATAATATTGTGCGGCCCACATTTGGTGCTGACCGACGTCTGTTACAACGATGGCATCACCCTTGGTTAGCTCACCCACGCGCTCAATGACAGCCTGAGGCTGTACGACACGTTCTTTCTTATCATATGAGCGAACCCGCTCTTTGTCCTGCGTTACTTTTTCAATCCACTTGCTGGTATTATTATGCACCTGCTCTTCATTTAGCAGCATCTGCAGGGCTTTCTTAGCATCCCCTACGATAGGAATGTCTACACTGATAATTTTTCCAATTTCCGCTGGGTCAATATCAATATGTGCTACTTTAGCATTCTTGGCAAAAGTTTTCGGATTACCAGTCAGACGGTCATCAAAGCGGCAGCCGATACTAATCATAAAGTCGGCCTCAGTCATGGCAATATTGGCCGCAAAAGAACCGTGCATTCCACCCATACCTAAGAACAAAGGATGGTCAGTCGCAATGGTTCCCTGACCCAACAAGGTAGTGACTACTGGAATCTGATACCGCTCCGCCAAAGCAACCAGCTCTGCTGCTGCCTCAGCATAACTAATACCACCCCCTGAAAGAAGAACCGGCTTTTTAGCCTTAGAAATCTGCTGATAATCTTCTTAATCTGCAATTCATTAGGCTCAATAGTCGGCTGATAGCTCGGCAGATGCAACTTGCTGTCATAGATAAAGTCCGTTTCCAGAGCGGAGACATCCTTAGGCAAATCAATAACGACTGGCCCAGGACGACCTGTCGTCGCAATGTGAATAGCTTCTGTAATAATACGCGGAATTTCTGCCGTCTCCCGAACCTGGTAATTGTACTTGGTAATAGGAGTCGTAATCCCAACAATATCCGCTTCCTGAAAAGCATCTTTACCGATTCCGGCCTTGGCTACCTGACCAGTAAAGACTAAAAGGGGTACGCTATCACTCATGGCATCAGCAATACCGGTAATGGCATTAGTAGCTCCTGGACCGCTGGTCACAACCGCAACTCCGATTTTCCCAGTAGACTTAGCATAGCCTTCTGCTTCGTGAACACAGCCTTGCTCATGGCGGCCTAGAATATGACGGATGCCTTCAAAACTATAAATAGCATCATAAAGCGGCAGTACAGCGCCGCCAGGGATAGCCAAAAAAATCGTATCAACACCAAGATTTTTCAAGGTTTCCAAAAACAAGCTCTGAACCTGTCTTAGAAGTTTCTAATTTGATTTTCTCCATTCTTCCCCTTTCATTTATTTACAATTTTCTAAAAAAATTCAAAAAAGCTTTCTACTATGATAACATTTTTGAAAAAAATTGCAAGTCATGCAGAATGTTTTTCTACATTTTTTCTCTAAATCCGAATGTTTTTTCTAATAAAAGATAAAAAGTCAGAACTATATTTATAGTCCCGACACTTCATTAGAATATTCCTCACACAAATATTCACTTTAGCTAAAAACTACCTTATCCCATCTTTTATCCTAAGCTGAATCTTCTAGCTATAACCAGCCTTTCTCTTGCCCGATTCGGACGGCTTCTGTTCGATTTTCAGCATCTAGCTTGGTCAAAATAGCAGACATATAGTTACGAACCGTTCCATTTGACAGGAAGAGTTTTTCTCAGCAATTTCTTTATTGGATAGGCCAGTCGCCGCAGCTTTCAGGACTAGCCTCTCCTGCTGAGAGAGAGGGTTTCTACTGGTCATCAGTACCTCCATCAATTCTGGCGAATATTCCTTTTGCCCATCTAGAACAGTGTGGATGGTCTTCATCAAATCTGCAATGCTGCGCTCTTTGAGCACATAAGCATCTACATCCGCCTTAACAGCTCGCTCAAAGTAGCCCGGCCGTTTGAAGGTTGTGACAATGATGACCTTGATATTGGGTTGATTGGCCTTGACCCATTCGAGAACATCTAGGCCGGTCTGGTGGGGCATTTCCACGTCCAAAATAGCTACATCAAGAGTTTCTGACTTGAGACAGTCAATAGCCTTCTGCCCATCTGCGGCCTGATAGACTTCTTCGACATCTGGCTGCAGCTGCAAGAGCTGAGCTAAGGCATCTCTCAGCATACTTTGATCTTCTGCTAACAAAAGTTTCATGCTTCCTTCCCTCCGTATGGCAATTCAATTCGAATCCACGTCGGATCTTGACTGCTAAGAATCTCAAGCCTCCCTGACAAGGCAGACAGTCGCTCTCGAATACTATGCAACTCCCGTCCAGTCAGCTTCTGAAAACCACAACCATCATCCTGAATGTCTAAAACAAGTTTTTCCCCGTTCTTTACCAAAGAAAAATTACTCTTTTTAGCCTTGGCATGCTTGATGATATTGGTCGCTGCCTCCAGTAAGATCATACTAATCGTTGACTGCTGACTCGGTGGGATACTGGCAACATTGAGCTGGTTATCTATTTTTACCTGAACGCCGCTCATCTCCAGCATGGCACGAATGGTCACTAGTTCCTCGTCCAGCGTCCGATTCTTTAGATCATTAATAATCCGCCGAACATCAGCCATTGATTTCTTACTAATTTCTTGCACTTCCTGCAGTTCTTTGCTGCCTTGTCATAGGCTTCCATCTGCAAAAACTGCTGAGCCAGCTCCGCCTTAACACTGAGCATGGCAAAGGTATGCCCTAGACTATCATGTAAGTCACGGCCAATCCGATTGCGCTCATTTTCTGCCATAAAAAGATTCAGCTGGGCATTTTGTTTTACCTTTTCTTCCTTGATTCGCTCTGTCGTTTGAATTCGGTGGAGACCAAAAGTCAAACCATCCGAAAAGAGAAAGATTACAATATAGGAAAGCAGCTCTGCTGGACCAACATTGCCCATCAAATAATTAGTCAGCACAATAGCAGGCTGCAAGGCGATAAAGGTCAAAAAGCGCCAGGATTTAAAAGAGATATCATCTAGTTCATAAATAAGCAGATTAGATAGATAAAAAATATACCAGGTAAAACCTGTATTTAGCCAGACAGAACCATAATATATGTAAGCAATCAATAGCCACCACGAAAAAAACTGTATAAGGCGATGGTTACTTAACAAGACCGCATAATAAGATCCAACAAAAATAGCAGTCCATAGCAAGACGAAAAGCGGGTATTCCCCGCTAATCACTCCCGCCACTGGAAAGATGATAAAGACCAGCGCAATATGAAACATATAGTGGACTTGTTTAAGTTTTTCCCACATGAATTTATTTTACCTCAATTCGCTTTTTGAGCTGCAGCACAAGAATGCTGACCAAAACCGTATAAACCAGAACAATCAAAGCGGCCTTACTATTAAACTGATGGTGTTCCAGATAAGAAGAAACGACCTGCATCAGTTGATAACTTGGCGTCAACTTACCGATTGGCTGGAGCCATTTTGGAAACATAGTCAGAGGGAACCATAGACCGCCTAGAACAGCCAGCGCCATATAAACGATGTTGCCCACAACAGACATGAGCTGAGCACTTGGCAAGAGACTGACCAATACACCCATGGCAATAAAGACCACACTTCCTACCAAAAGGATCACGGCAATAAGAAACCAGTCCACCATTGGCAGATTAACCCCGCGAACAAAATGCCCAATCGAGAAGACTACGATGATAGAAAGCATAAAAGTCAACAGCGTACTGCAAAGTTTTGATATATAATATTTTACCATAGAAATCGGTGAGTGCTGAATCATTTTTTGCCAGTTATTATTTTTATCAGACTGCAAAGTGCTTGGAATGCTAAAGAAGGCACTAGACATGATACTAAAAAGAGTCATAGAGAAGAGATAGCCTCGAAGCACAGGTTCAGGCGTATCACTTCCAGACATCATTCCTGAGAAATCAGGTAAAAGACGCTGGGCAGACCAATAGACAAGAGATAATAAGCAGCCTGCCGTTTCATTAAAATCAACTCAATCTTCATAAGACTTGCCATATTTTTCATGATTACTCTCCTATTCTTGTGTCGTTTCAAAAATACTATCCAAGAGGGTACGGTTACGTACTTCAATCTCTTCGATTGTACAGCCGTTTTCCTGCAGAACCTGCCAGACCTGTCCAGCATCTCTAGTAGCAAAAGATAAAGCCTTTTGCTTGATTTCTAAATCAGTCACATTATCCAGCTTTTCCAGCACAGACTGATAAGTCAGCGGCAAGGTAAAGTGTTTTTCCTGCTCTTCACTGCGCATAGCATAAGGCGTCGTATCCCGAATCAGCTCGCCCTTGTGCAGCACCAAAATCCGATCTGCCGTATGCTCGACTTCTTCGATATAGTGCGAAGAATAAACGATGGTCACTCCCTGCTGCTTGAGCTGATTAACAATTTCCCAGAAATGCTGACGAGTGGAGGTGTCCATAGCTGAAGTCGGTTCGTCCAAGAACAGAATCTTAGGACGGCCAATCAGACTCAGAACAAAAGAGAAGAGACGTTTTTGCCCACCAGATAGCTTGCTGGCCAACTGATTCTTTTGCTTGTCTGTAAATTGCAACAAATCATCAATTTCTTGATCAGACAGACTATTTGGATAAATAGCTTGAAAGAAAGTCAAGAGTTCCTTGACCTTCAAATCCTCCACCACTGTATTTTCTTGTGGTAAAATCGCTACCGACTGCTTGAGATGATTGTCAGTCGGCTTGAGTCCCTGAATCCTTGCTTCACCCTGCTGTCAGAAACTTATCGCCCAGCAAACAGTCCATGAGAGTCGTTTTCCCTGCTCCGTTGGGACCAATCAAGGCTACACAATCACCTTGGGAGATTTCAAAGGAAATATCCTTTAAAATCTCCTTACCATGAATGCTTTTTGAAAGCTTCTTTACTTCAATCAGTTCCATTTTGCTCCTCCTTTGATTTGATAAACCGTATGTGCATCTTTCCTTTATTTTTCCAAAGGCGAAAGAAGAACAAAGGCCAGATGCTGTTTGAATTCTTACAGCAACCTTTTATCATGTTGTTAACTATATTATAAGGCAAAGAAATTTTTCCTACTAGTTGATTTTGTCACCGACTGACATGACAAATGTCACTATTCCACTTTTTGAACCCAAAGCTAGCAAATATTGGAATAATCTATTTATATCCCTTCTGCATGAAGACACAAAAAAAGCCGGCCCCCTCATTGAGAGGAACCGACTAGTTGTAGGTCTGTTGCAATTCAGATAGAAACTGAACTTAAAGTAACTTAATCTAAAAATTTTTTCATTAAACTAGCTACTCAATCTTGTATGACGAAGCGACCAACGCTTTTTAAACTTTAGCTCTGTCCCTCTTCTTTAAGACCATTGAGCTTCAGACTCAGAATGAACATCTCAGGTGTAATATCCTTAATGTCCTTCAGTCCAAAACCTTGGAAGAAACTGTTCTTTTCCACTTCTTCGACATTGACCTTTTGCAAATCAATTTCAATCAAGGTCTGCAATTTCTTCTCTGCTGTAACTGAATAATCAATATTAACACCTTCCAGACTCTTAGCTGCTACATAGTTTGAATCAGACTGCATTCCTTCACGAATGATAGTCGTCATTTCCTCTGGAGTCAAAGTAGCTGATGCCGCACTAGCTTCTTCTGGCAGGGAAGTGAGCAATTCCATCCGAAGATTCAGGATTTTCTTGCCCTGATAGGTAATTGTATCACGATGATGGATTTCTTCAATGTCTCCAACCAAGGTTTTAGAGACAATCTCTGTACTTTCAGAAGAAGAACTGGATGACTTGCTAGAGCTAGAGCTAGATTTAGTCCGCCTAGAAGAAGCTGCTGATTCAGAAGAATGTCTAGGACGATGCTTGCTGAAGCTAGGAAGCACGCAGCCCGTCAAGAGCACCGAAGCAGAAATAACAAGAATGAAAAATTTTTTCATAGTTCACCTTTTTTTACTTTTTATTTGTTACAGTATAACATAATACCAGTTTCTTGTCTAAGTATTTTCTATAAAATGACAAAAGGCAACCTTTCGATTGCCTTTTTATGCTATTCAACACTAAAAATATATGGATAAACCGGCTGACTGCCCTGATGAATTTCTACTTCTACATCCTCGAATTGTTCCATCAAATCTTGAGCAAGACTGCTAGCCAATTCTTCGCTGCCGTCTTCACCGATATAGATAGAGACAATCTCGCTGTCTTCATCCAGCATCTTGTCGAACGTTTCTTTCAAAGCTGTCAGCATATCCGGATTAGAAACAACTATCTTACCATCCACCATACCGAGGTTGTCATTCTCATGAATTTCCAAGCCATCAATGGTCGTATCGCGAACCGCAGTCGTCACGCTGCCGCTGACTACTTCTGCCAAGGCTGCAGTCATACGCTCTTGGTTTTCCTCAATAGTCTTGCTGCCATCAAAAGCTAGGAGACTGGTCAAACCTTGAGGAATGGTGCGAGTCTCAATCACTGCTGCTGGCTGCTCAATCACTTCTGCTGCTGATTGGGCTGCCATGAAGATGTTTTTATTGTTTGGCAAGATAATAATATTACGAGCATTGACTTGCTCCACAGCCTTGATGAAGTCTTCTGTAGATGGGTTCATGGTTTGACCGCCAGAGATGATGTAGTCAACTCCCTGAGCCTTAAAGATTTCAGATAAGCCATCACCAGCTACTACAGCGATAATCGCATACTCTTTCTCTTGAGCCGGCTTGGCTGAGCGCTCTTCTTTTTCAACCTGCGCTTCGTGCTGGTTGCGCATATTATCAACCTTGACCTTGACCAAACTACCATACTTGAGACCTTCCTGCATAACCAGTCCTGGATCTTCAGTATGAACATGGACTTTGACGATTTCATCATCGTTGACTACCAACAGGGAATCTCCCAAATCGTTGAGGTAGTTACGGAATTCATCATAATCAAAGTCTTTTACATAGGTTGGTCCTGCCTTGAGAGCCACCATGATTTCTGTACAGTAGCCGTAAGTGATGTCTTCCGTTGCCACATGGCCAGCTACAGACTTATGATGCTCAGCATTGATCATCTCAGACATGGTCGCAGGTGTCGCCACAAAGTCCTCAGACGCAATATATTCGCCTGTAAGAGCAGACAAGAAGCCTTCGTAGATAAAGACCAGTCCTTGACCGCCAGAATCCACAACACCGACTTCTTTCAGAACCGGCAGCATATCCGGTGTCTTAGCCAGAGCAGTCTTAGCTCCTTCAAGAGCTGCCTTCATAACTTCTACAGCGTCATTAGTGACTTCAGCTTTCTTCTTGGCACCAATCGCTGCACCGCGGGAAACAGTCAAAATTGTTCCCTCAACCGGCTTCATAACTGCCTTGTAAGCCACTTCTACACCAGACTGAAAGGCCAGTGCTAGATCTTCACCAGTCAGCTCTTCATGCTCCTTCACGCTTTGAGAAAAACCGCGGAAAAGCTGGGAAGTGATAACTCCTGAGTTACCACGCGCGCCCATCAAAAGACCTTTCGCAAAGATACCTGCCGCTTCGCCAACTGTTGAAGCAGACTTATCTGACACTTCCTTAGCACCATTTTCAATAGTCATACCCATGTTGGTACCTGTATCACCATCTGGAACCGGGAAGACATTCAAAGAGTTTACATATTCAGCCTGTTTATTTAAGCGAGTAGATGCTGCTTGCACCATTTCTTGGAATAAACTAGTAGTAATATTTGCCACGATTATTCTCCTACGACTTTAATATTTTGGATATAAACATTCACTGCATGGGCAGTAATTCCGAGCTTGTTTTCCAAACTGAATTTAACACGCTCTTGGATGTTTTTGGAAACTTCGCTGATTTTGACTCCATAGCTTAACACAGTGTAGACATCAACTGCGATATCACCTTCATCAGTCGCTTTCACAACCACGCCCTTAGCATAGTTTTCTTTTCCTAAAAGGGCTTGAAAATTATCCTTGATTGCATTTTTGCTGGCCATGCCAACTACACCAAAAATTTCAGTCGCTGCACCGCCGACGATTGTCGCAATCACATCATCAGTCAGCTCAATTTGACCATCTTTTGTATTAATTTTCACAGTCATAATTTGTACCTCAAAAGTATTTTATAGTTTATTCTACCATATTTTATACAGGGTGTAAAAGAGGAAGGGTCTAAATCAACTGTCTAGGCGGAAATTTACAAAGCAAAAAAGGACGGAAAAATTTCCATCCTTTTAAATAAAAATTAAACGCGTTCAACTTTACCTGATTTAAGGGCACGAGCTGAAGCCCAAACTTTTTTAGGTTTACCGTCAATCAAAACAGTAACTTTTTGAAGATTTGGTTTAACAGCGCGTTTTGTTTGGTTCATCGCGTGAGAGCGGTTGTTTCCTGATACAGTCTTACGACCAGTAAAGTAACATACTTTAGCCATTATCGTGTTTCCTCCTATTAGATCTAATATTACGGATGTGCTAGCACCACATACCTTCCTATATTACCAAAAAACTTGACGTTTGACAAGTACATTTATCCAAACTTTCGAAATTAATCCGTTTTCCTAAACATAGCTAATTTTCAAAGAGCCAAAAGCTACATTACCTTTGACATAGAGAGTTTTTCTCTTTTCATTGACATTGCGGGGGTTATAAACAGAGCCGAAGGCATTATCTACATCCAGCTCTACACGCCAGTCACTAGGCACATAAAGCATCACACTGCCAAAAGACAGATCCACTTCAAAAGTTGCTGAGTTCCCTTCGATAGTCGCATTATCAAAGTAAACCGATGCACTGCCAAAAGCACAGTCTAATTTTTCATAGGTGAAGTTATCTGAGTTGATATAGCGAGTGCCGCTGCCAAAAGCAATATCATCTTTTGAGGAAGAAGAGGCAGTTGAGAAGATACGCCCCTTAAAAATGCGCTGGGGCTTGAAAATCATATTGAGACCAATACAAGCCAGAATACCACCCAAAACCAAGGTTCCTGTTGAAATAGCTAAAAAGTGGTAAACGGCATTGGCAATAATCAACGCAATAACTGCCATGATAAGCCCAGTGCCAAAGTCTCTTTCTAAGAAATTTTCCAAGGCGAAATAGGCAAACATTGCAACTACTAGCATGGGCCAAATATTAAAATTGAAGGCAGGAATTCCAAAATTCCCCTGCAACAGGACCCAAGCTGCCAAGACTAGAAAGCCGATTCCAAAAATTGTTTTTTTCATGATAATTACCTCACTTCACTTAACTTTTCTTTTACTAACTGATAATAATGCCTAGACACATGCACCTGCTTATGGGTATTGTAAAACTGGACGGTGCTCGTTCCTGAAAAGGACTTATCCAAAGCATAGATAGCCTTGATATTGGCAATGGTGGACTTAGAAATCCGACAGAAATAGCGGGGCAGAATCTCTTCTAACTCATAGAGTTTCAGTTTAACCTCATAAGCATCATTGCGGGCATGGGCAAAAATCTTGCTGCCGTCCGTCTCAAAAAAGAGAATGTCCGCTAAATCAAGAAAGTACTCACTGCTTTCCTTATAGAAAAGAATGGACGGAGTCGCCGTTTCTTCCAGAGCTTCCTGGATACGATGAATCCGCTCATCCAGCCGCGAAACTTTTATCACCATTTCTGTTTCATCCAAACTCTGATCTAATTCTATCCGAATGTTCATACGCTCTCCTTTCCATCTGCTTATCTTTATTATAACAAGAAACTCCCGAGAAACAAGGCCTTTTCAGTAAGTGGTTAAATTTGACCAGTAAGTGGTTTATAAGAGATGATAGAAAGTATATTTACCCCAGACAACAAAAATTTCTAGCATAAGCAAAGAAAAAAGAAGCCTTTAAGCTTCCAAATTAAGATGCCGATTGCAGGGATCGAACCTGTGACCTACGCGTTACGAGTGCGTTGCTCTACCAACTGAGCTAAATCGGCGCCTTTCCCCTTTATTCTAGCATCTTGAGTTTTTTTGTCAAGCGAAAATTTCACAACTTTTTAACCCAAATCAAACAAGGGTTGCTTTTATCCCAAAGCTCAGGAAAGATTTCTAACTTTTTAAAGCCCCGAGCCTGATAGAAAGCGTTAGTCCTGTCGTAAGTAGGATAATGACCTGGTGCTACCGTTTTTACCTGCAGATAGGATGCTTTTTGACGAGCAGATTTTTCTAAAACTTCTAGAAGTTGACTGCCAATTCCCGCTCTATGATAGAATTTTTTAACAGCTAGGCAGTCAATCTCAGCACAATCTTCACTAGAGTATGATAAGCTTACAAAGCCAGCCAAATCACTCTCCTGATAGGCAGCCCAAACTTGCAAATCCTTGGCTCCTTCAATGTAAGCTCGTGTACTTTCAGGTATTCCAAACCATTCTGGTAGATCCTTCAAAACTTCGCTAACCACTATCATCTTTTGTTTTTCTTCCCTTCACTTCTTCAATTACTATCATCTGAAAATCCTTTCTTGATTTAAGCTTTAGGACTAAACATATGTTCTATCTTACGAACCCGCACTCTCGTAGGCGTCTAAGCCTCTGTCCCATAGTTTCAAAGAAATGACAAAGAAGATAAGAGAAGTCAGAATCAAACCACCGATATTAAAGAGTCCATTCTTGTCCTGCAAGAAATAGCTAGCTGGATAGTAGGCTGTAAAGGCGAAAGGCACGATAAAACTAATCAACCAACGGATGAGCGAATGGTAAATCGAAATCGGATACTTGGCAAAATCATTGAAACATATAGAAAATGTAAATCATAGCACCTGACTGCTTGGTCCAAAAAGCGATACTGGCTGTCGCGATTTTCAAAGAAGTATAAATCAGGGTCGCAAAAGGAATGCAGACTAGGAAAAGCAAGAACTTGGGAATAGTCCAAGTAATGCTAGAGAACGTTGTCGCTAGTAAAATTCCACCGACCAAGAGCTCACCCAAGGCATCAATCTGAAAAGTCTCGACTAGGATGTGAAAGAGAGGATTGATAGGACGAGTCAGATACTTGTCAAACTCTCCCTTTCTCACCAATCGTTGCCCCAGTGCCCAGAGATTGTCAAAAAAGAGATGGTCCAGTCCCTTGGGAATCAAGGAAAAACCATAGATAAAGGCAATCTCTTGAAAGGTCCAGCCTTCTAGCGAGGGGATGTGTTGAAAGATGACATTGAGAAACAAGAGGTTCAAGCCTTGGGTCAGGAAGACACCTAAAACACCAACCACAAAATCAACCTTGTATTCCATGATTTGCTTGATGTACTGTCTGATAAAAATCAGATGCATGCGCTGATATTTTTTCATACTAACCTCCTTGAATGGTGATAAATGACTGGACTCTTTTCCAAATCAACTGAGACAAGCCCACCATCACTAAGAGCCAGAAAAACTGTAGCAAAAGCGCTTGATGAATCTGACTGGCATCGTATTTCCCAACGATAATCATAACCGGAGTGTAAATCAAGGATGAAAAAGGCAAAAAGGAAAGAATATTTGAAACAATTTTAGGAAAGAAAGCCAAGGGAATCAAACTCCCCGACATAAAGGCCACTATAGAAGTCTTGAGTAGATTAGAACCCCATAGATTTTTAAATACAAAGGCTGAAAATCCAAAGCAGATATTAAAGAAAAAGTTAATCAGGTAGGCCAGCGTTAAGCTAAAGAGATAAAGGACAGTTAATCCCAGCACTTCTACAATCCCTTGCCCAGAAAGGATTTTTACCAATACAATGACACATAGAAATGGAACTCCAACAGAAATAAAAATCAACCACTTGGAACCAAGTTCGGTGAAGAGATAGGAGGCCGCAAAATGAACTGGTCTCAGCAAGCGCATGATAATGGAGCCATCCTTAACCTCCTCCCCAATCATAAAGGAAGAATCCGACTTGGTCAAAAGATTGGTCACAAAACTCATGATGATGTAGAGGGTGATATCTGCCATGCTGAAACCCTGAATCAAGGACTCTTGCGAGGAATCAAAGACTGCCTTCCAGAGATAAAAGGCCACAAAAGCTCCCATGACATCGCCAATTCGATAGAGAAGAAAGTTGACTCGATAGGTAATCAACTCCTGAACCCCTGCATTGATAAAGGGTTTGTAACGTCTCCACAATTTGACCATCTTAGAGCTCCTTTCGATAGAAGCGACGGATAATATCCTCAATATCCGTATCTAGCATCTTCAAATCACGAATTTCAAAATCAGACAGGGTTTGCTTGATAATATCAGCCGACTGGTAGCGGGAACTATCGAATTCAATATTGAGGCTGTTTCCTTGTCTATCAATAGTCATATCAGACAAATCCTTCATAGTGAGAAACGAGATGACTTTGACCTGGTACCAGTTCAAAGGAAAGAGTCTTCATCTTGCCAAAAGGTTTCCTTGAGCTGGCTCACCGTTCCATCAAAAATCTCCTGCCCCTTGTCAATCATAAAAATCCGATCACAGAGTTGCTCAATATCGCTCAAGTCATGAGTGGTCAAGAGAATGGTTGTCTCTTCCTCCTGATTGATCTGGGTGATAGCCCGACGAATATTGTCCTTGACCGAAACGTCCAGCCCAATGGTCGGCTCATCTAAAAAGAGAACCTTGGGATTGTGGAGCAAGGAAGCCGCAATGTCCGCCCGCATCCGTTGACCAAGTGAAAGAGTCCGCACGGGATCTTTGATAAATTCCTTCAAATCCAAGACTTCATTCAAAAAGTCCATGCGCTTATGGAAAAGCGAGTCTGGCACATCATAAATCTCCTTCAAGACCGTGTAGGTCTCTTGCAGTGCCAAATCCCACCATAGCTGGGTTCGTTGTCCGAAGACCACTCCAATATCCTTGACATAGTCTTGACGATTATCCTGCGGAATTTTGCCGTTGATTCGACAAAAACCAGATGTCGGTTTCAGAATTCCTGTCAGCATTTTGATGGTTGTCGACTTCCCAGCACCGTTGGCCCCGATAAAGCCTAAAATCTGCCCTTTTGGAACCTCAAAGGTTAAATCCTTGACCGCTTCAAAGGTCTGCTTTTCAGGATGAATAAAGGAGCGCAAAGCCCCCTTCAATCCCGGTTCCTTGACAGCCTTCACAAAATTTTTCTGAAGATGCTCTACTTCTATCATTGCCATACGTTTCTCAATATCCCATCATTCAATTCATGTTACAGATCATTTCCCTACTTAACTCAGGAAAATAGAATCTTATCTCCTCACTATACTACCACTTTTACTTTCAAACGAACATAGGTAATTTAAAAATAATTATCATATTTTGTCACACACCAAAAAAACCCACCTTTACAGGCAGGTTTCTGTTTTGTATTGTTCAGCTAGATTAAGCTTTACCTTCTCATTTCAATTCTTTAGCCAAGATACTCATGTTTTCTTCTAGATTCTCTAGGTAGTTTTTATCATTTTGGGGATCGGCTTCTAAAGGATTGAGAGTTTTCAGTCTGACTCCCGTTGACTTGACGAGCGTTTCTGCCACTTTCGACGATGCATTGCTTTCGGTAAAAATCGTTTTAACTTTATAGGTTTTCTCAAATTCTTGAATTTCAGTAAGCTGCCTTGCATTTGGCTCTTGTTCAGGAGAAATCCCTGCAATACCTAGCTGCTGCAAACCAAACCGCTTTGCTAAATACGAGAACGCAGTATGTTGAGTGACGAAAGTCTTTTGCTTTAGCCTTTTCAAAGATTGGTTGGTATTTTTTGGTCAATTCTTGAGCTTTAGCAATGAATTTCTTAGCATTTTTTTGATATATTTCCTTATGTTCTTTATCGAGTTCAGATAGCTTATCCGCAATAATCTGCGCTTCTTCACCAGCTTTTTCAGGATCTAGCCATGTATGAGGATCGTAGAGAGTTTTTTCATCGATTCCTTCGCCAGCTTCCACGTCTTCCAAACCCGGTACACGCTCCAAGGTCATTCCTTCGGATGCTTCCAGCACTTTCACCTTAGATTTTTGCAAATTTGGATCTAGGCTCCCCGCCCATGACTCTAAGGTATGTGAATGATAGACAAAAACATCCGCATCATAGATAGACGCTATATCATTAGCTGATGGTTCAAAAGAATGGATCCCTGTACTAGATTGAATCATGCGAACATCATTCAAATCACCAGATACTTCTTTAACCATGGCATAAACCGGATAAAAACTGGTCACAATCTTCAAACCTTTAGCTTGTTGTTCTTCTTTCTGAGTACACGCTCCCAGCATCAGAGCTAGTATACTCAGCGTTATTAATACTGCAGTTCTTTTCTTCATATTAACTCCAAAATTGTTGGTTCATCTTTTATTTATCAATAAAACATTCATATCTAAAAACAGATAAAAATCAAGGGTGTTGTTTCTGTATTAGTAGCAGGTGTTGAAACAGCTGATTTCAACAAGGTTAACAGTTTTTCTACTTCTGCCATGATGTTATTATTATCCATAGTCCCTAAATTAAGATTATTTCGCAATCCTGTTAAGGTCTCAGTTGCATTGGATTTCAAACTTGGATCCGTCGTCTTTTCAAGTAAGTCTTCCGCCTCTTGCAACTTAGCTTCTACTTTAGCAGTTTCAACTTGAGGTACTTCTGGCTCAGTTGGTGTTTCCTCTTCAACTTCTTCTTGAGGTTTCTCTGGGCTAACAGCATCCTCCTTGTCATCTTTTTTACCTAAAACATGATCACTTGCATTCCCCCATCCATCGCTAGACTGTGGTCGCTCATCTGGATGTTCAACATAATACTTGATAGTTGCAAATAAATCCTCTAATGTATAGCCATTAGGAGCTCGGTAAGTCTTATCATCGAACCAAGCAAATTTGATGTTGTGGTAGTGATCCTTATGAGGGATAATCAGATTACCATTTTTTACTGCTACAGTATGCTCAACATTGTAAGGCAGACGAACGAGCGGTATCCGTTTCTCTCCTTGAACACGTTCGTAGATAGCAGACGCACTTTCTCCACTTGGATTGGCTTTGGAATCATCTGTTGGTGCAGGTGGAAGCAGACCTTTTTCTTTAGTATAGGTCTGAGCAGCTGCTTTTTCTTTAGCTGAAAGACTATCTTTTCCTATCCAGTGACTGTGTCCCATATGAGGGGTTACATAAGCATCTCCTTCGTCGCTGATAATATCGCGCGCATCAAAGATATATCCATCAGATGTCGTATATTTGTCAGCTAGCTGGGCTACTCGAACTTCGGTTTCAGTATACTCAATCTGTGAATTTGCTTTGCCTAGACGTTCTGGATGATTGATAGGCGCAAGAAATGCTAATAAGTCATCAATTAATTGCACCTTATCACTTGTTTCATCATTCAAACGCTTCACTAAATCATCCAAGGCTTGAAAATCTGACAAACGTCCCTTATTTTCTAGCAATTGCTGATGGGTCTGAGTCAGAAGACCATATACCTTATCATAAAACTCTTGATCTTTCGGTTCAACTGATTCTTTCTTAGCTTGCAGGACATGAGGTATGCTTTTCTGCTTCGCCAATTTATTTTCAATCGCTGTAATAATCTCTTTAGGCAAGTCTTTAGCTAAAAGATAGCGGGACACTCCTTTATCCTCTAGCACATAACCGTCAGCTATTTTCCTAACGACCTGCTGGATTAAATCCTTATCCAATGAATCCGCATGTTCCAAATTTAACTTTGGAGGAAGAATCGGTTTTAAAGCTGGTTGAGATGGAGTTAGTATCGGAGTTGGTATAGGTCTATAAGGTGTCAATCCTAACATAGGTTTATTAGGCTGACTTATAAGAGGAATTGTCCGAGCAAGCTTTTCTTCCAATGCCGACATTTGTGTATAAGGAATAAAGTGATAATGATTACCATGCGGCACTGCTACTCCATTTTGTGTTCGACTAGTAATTTGTGCTGGATCAAAGATCAAGCCATCTGATTCAACATGACGCTGACTAAGTGGAAGATTATAAAGTTGCTGAAGGAGACCCTTAACATCTTCTCCTTGACTCGGTTGATAGTTGTTTGAAATTTGAGTAAAAGTAGGTTGTGTCTGTATCCAGCCACCGTTTCCATTATTATACGAACGGCTGACTACAGTACTAGCTACTTTTCCTCTACCTGATAGGTAAGCTTGAGCTGCAGCTAGCTCACTAGGCGACAAATCACTCTTTGGGATATAGTGAAAATGATCACCATGAGGTACAATATACGCATCTCCCGTATCCTCAATAATGTCTGAAGCATTAAAAACATAGCCATCATCTGTTGTATAACGGCCTTGAGCTCTAGCTGCTGCTACTTCATTGCTTATTTTCGTAACATTATGACCATGTTCCTGCTTTTGACGATTAATCTCTTCCTTACTGCGAATATTATCCGCGCGAGCTATATCTTTCAGATAAACATAATATTGGCCATTAACCTTGATAACATATCCACCCTTGACTTCATTGACAATATCCTCAGCCCTAAGTTGATAGTTGGGATCTTTCATCAAAAGATCTTCGCTGAAAATAGCATCATATGGAACTTTCCCATTATAATAATGATAGTGATCACCATGAGAAGTGACATAACCCTGATCAGTAATCTTGATAACAATCTGCTCCCGCGTTAATCCCTTCTTTTTTGCTTACTTCGTCAGGCGTTAACTCCTCAGACTTTTGAACAGCTTGCTTACCATCAATATAGCTAACACGATTGGATTTTTTAATCGAACTGTTTGCCTGATAATAACCTAACTGATGAGCAAAAAGACCCACAGTAGCAATGACAACAATTCCTGTTAAGTATTTCTTATTTTTTTCCATTGGATATCACTTTCTTTTTTGATTACATAGAATTCGCTAAAAACCTATCACAATTTACAATTAACTCATAATATACCCCCAAAGAAATCATCTAAATATTTTTTTCTATAAAATATAGCAGAAACTCAATTTTTAACAACTTACTAAACTAATTAACCAGTTAATTAACTGGTTAATATTTTACTCCTCATCATCTAATCTGTCAAGATTTTTTTATTAGATTGTAAGAAAAAAATATTATTTATTCTTTACTTGTCCAATTGTCATAATACAAAAAAAGCTATCCTTTCGGATAAACTTTTTTAAAAATATATCAAGCTTCTTAAGCTTTACCTTCTGAACCGAATACATCGATACGTTCTTCAACTGATGCTTGGATAGCTTTTACACCGTCAGCCAAGAATTTACGTGGGTCGAAGAGTTTCTTCTTGTCGTATTCTGCTTCGTTTGCTTCGTAGTCACGAGCGAATGCACGAGTTGCGTTAGCGAATGCGATTTGGCATTCAGTGTTAACGTTAACTTTCGCAACACCAAGTTTGATAGCTGCTTGGATTTGGTCATCAGGAATACCTGAACCACCGTGCAATACGATTGGGAAGCCTGGAAGAGCTTCTGTCAATTTCTTCAAGTGGTCAAGGTCAAGACCTTCCCAGTTTGCTGGGTATGGGCCGTGGATGTTACCGATACCTGCTGCCAAAGAAGTCGATGCCAGTTTCAACCATTGCTTTAGCATCTTCGATTGGAGCCAATTCACCTTTACCGATGATACCGTCTTCTTCACCACCGATAGTACCAACTTCAGCTTCTACTGAGATACCTTTAGCGTGTGCTTTTTCAACAACGTCTTTAGCCAATTTAAGGTTTTCTTCTACTGGAAGGTGTGAACCATCAAACATGATAGAAGTGTAACCAACTTCAATACACTCAAGTGCATCTTCGTAGTGACCATGGTCCAAGTGAATCGCAACTGGTACAGTGATGCCCATTGATTCTACAAGGTTAGCGATCAAGTTACGAGCAACTTTGTAGCCACCCATGTATTTAGCAGCACCCATTGAAGTTTGGATAAGCACTGGTGCTTTCTTAGCTTCTGCCGCACGCAGGATAGCTTGAGTCCACTCAAGGTTGTTTGTGTTGAATCCACCAACTGCGTAACCATTGTCACGAGCTGCTTGGACAAATTTTTCTGCTGAAACGATTGCCATTCTTATCAGGCCTCCTCTTATTTTTTGTGGTTAAACCACTTACATTGTTTATTTTATCACTTTTTCACTAAAATTGCTAGTTTTTCCTGAAATTTTAAAGAATTACAGGTAGACACTTAGCCTTTTTAAGCGTCTCTATTGCAAAAAGAAAAAGCTGACCGAAGCCAGCTTACTTGATGCGGAGAGAGGGACTTGAACCCTCACGACCTAAAGCGGTCACAGGATCCTTAGTCCTGCGCGTCTGCCAATTCCGCCATCCCCGCGATTGAGTACCTTACTAGTATAACAGGACAGCTAAGACTTGTCAAGAAAATTTTTCAGTTTATTTCAAAAAATCAACTTTCTACTCAATCAACAAAATTGGGAAATCTAAGCGAAAATGAAGCTAAGGCAGGAACACAGAAAACTCAGTGCTGCTGAGTCGCAATAAAGACAGCCACCGTTTGGTCGGGATCGTATTTTTCAAAGTCAATAGTGTAGTCCCGATGAAGCTCACCTGTTTCTTCTGCCTGCCAAATCCTCTGCCAAGCATGAAGAATCGCTTGAGGATCCTCCTTATCCGCTTCAAAATACTTGATAGGGTCTGCTCGGATGTGTCAAAATCATAGACTTCCCCATCTGTCAAACGGCAGATAGAGACTGTAGTCTCCTTTGTAATCACTAGCATAGTCATGATAGACAGCATAGACCGGTTCCCCTTGGGCAAAAGCTTCTTTCACAGCTCCCTCTTGTTCCTGCCAGAGAGCTTTGGATTTTTTTCTATACAATGCTCATCTTGAAAATTATTAGTACGAATACTAGCTAAAATGTTTAGAAACATCTTCTTCCCTCCTTTTGCTTTTTCATTATAACATTTCTCTAGAAAAAAAGTCGCTTAGGGTCAGACAAAAGCAAGTCTATCTATCCGAGCTCTTTTCTACCGCTGCTGTGACAAAGGCTGTATAAAGACCTTCAGGTCGGTTCGGTCGGCTAGAAAGCTCTGGGTGATACTGACAGGCTACGAAGAATTTATTTTCTGGGATTTCCACTATTTCGACCAAGCGATTGTCTGGTGAAACTCCTGAAAATACAAATCCAGCTGCCTCAAACTGCTCGCGGAAAGCATTGTTAAACTCATAGCGATGACGGTGACGGCGCTGCACGACTTCTTGATGGTCGTAAGCTGCTGCTGCCTTAGAGCCAGGCTTAAGTTTAGAAGGATAGAGCCCCAGTCTCAGCGTCCCACCCAAGTCTTCGACATCAATCTGATCACGCATGAGGTCAATAATCGGATACGGTGTGTCTGGATTGAGCTCCGCTGAGTTGGCATCTGCCAATCCTAGGACATGACGGGCGAATTCGACACAGGTTAACTGCATGCCCAAGCAAATCCCCAACATAGGCACATCCTGCTCACGCGCATAGCGGATTGCCTGAATCTTACCCTCGGTTCCCCTCTGACCAAAGCCGCCCGGAACGATAATCCCATCAGCATTTCCAAAAAGCTCAGATGCGTTTTCGGCCGTTACCTGATTCGCATCAATCCAGTCAATCTTAACCTCCGCATCATTGGCATAGCCGGCATGCCTGAGTGCTTCGACAACTGAAATATAGGCATCTGGCAACTCGACATACTTACCGACCAGAGCAATTCGGACCTGCTTTTTCAGACTCATTACTTTCTCTACCATGGCTGACCACTCTGTCATATCCGCTGCCGGCACATCCAGCTTCAGATGGTCACAAACGATTTGGTCCATTTTTTGAACCTGCAAATTGAGAGGAATTTGGTAAAGATGCTCCACATCTAACGACTCAATGACTGCCTCCGGCGCCACATCACAGAATTGAGCCAGTTTGTTTTTGATGTTTTGTCCAGCTGGCTGCTCTGTCCGGATGACCAGCATATTAGGCTGAATCCCCAGACCTCGCAACTCTTTGACAGAATGCTGAGTCGGCTTGGTCTTCATTTCGCCAGCTGCCTTGAGGTAGGGAAGAAGAGTCGTATGGATATACATGACATTGTCTGCTCCAACATCCGCCTTCATCTGGCGCAAAGCTTCTAGGAAAGGAAGAGACTCGATATCCCCTACTGTGCCACCGACCTCGGTGATAATCACATCCGAGTCCGTCGTCCGTGCTGCCCGCTTGATCTTGTCCTTGAGAGCATCCGTAATATGCGGAATGACTTGGACCGTCGCTCCCAGATACTCGCCTTTACGCTCCTTGCGTAGGACTTCGCTATAGATTTTACCAGTGGTGACATTGGAGTATTTATTGAGATTGATGTCAATAAAACGCTCATAGTGCCCCAGATCCAGATCTGTCTCAGCTCCATCATCTGTCACAAACACTTCCCCATGCTGGTAAGGGCTCATGGTCCCAGGATCAATATTGATATAGGGGTCAAATTTCTGAATCGTAACCTTGAGACCGCGATTCTTTAAAAGCCGACCCAGACTAGCTGCCACAATCCCTTTCCCGATAGAAGAAACTACACCGCCAGTGACAAAAATATATTTAGTTGACATACATGCTCCTTTTCATAAAACAATTCATTCCAGCAGCATCGCAGTTGCTGGAAACTTATCTAGAGGAGGATTTTCCATAATCTGTCTGAAAAAGAAAAATAGCTCCCTGAAAACAGGAAGCTCTGACCTCTAAAAGAGGTGCCCGAACAGTATAATATCGCAAACCTAAAAAAATTGTCAAATGATTTTCATTCGGTTTTCATCCATTTCTCACCAATACTGATGACATGTGTTTCAAATTCTACATCGGGCATGCACTCTGCTAAATCGTGTCGGATTCCTTTCAAGATTTCCGACTTCTTATCTTAAAAATCTTCATGCTGTTTCTCACCATTCTGATAAGAATTCTGCCTGCCGATTATCATCCCTGATTTTTTTAACCTTTTGAATAAATAAAAATCTGATGATAAAACATAGGGTATTCAAGATGGCAAACATATAAACAAAGTAATCCAGTTGAGCTGGAATGGCATATAGTCCCCTGTCTGAAGAGAAGTCATAATCTGGATATTCCTTGCAGCATAGATGGCTACAGGCAGAGTGAGCAAGAAAAGTAGATTGCTGATCACAATGTAGGGGGTTAAGCAGGATACGATAAACCTCTCTCTCCTCATATCCTAGTAAATCAAACATCAATAGAGTCTTCATATTACCATTCAAGCCTATAAACACTGCTAAATAAATCAATAAACATCCCGTTATGACACCGATACTTTGGTTAATAATAGCACTTGCTTTGTTGGAAGTCTGACTTCTTTGAATCGCTGATAATTTTTCCTCTAGGGAGCGAGTTTTTCCCTGACCTTCTTCTTGAGGCTTATTGGTCAATTTGCCATTAAAACTATCTTTAGTCTCATCTACCATTGCTGATGCTTGGTCTTTGGGAATATATATTGTCTTTAAATCGGCATTCTCCGCAAATCCAGCTATCTTTATCTGATGTCGCTTTCCCTTTACTATTAACTCTAGAGTATCCCCAACTTTAAGACCATAATTCTCTCGCAACTCAGGATTTACAAAGACACCTTGTGTGGGATCTAGGATTTCTCCCTTACTGCCAATCAGCTGAAATAATTCATTTTGGCTTGTAAACGAAAGGGCCTGATAGGCTATAGTTTCGCCTTTTATCATTAGCTCAACATCGTATCTCAGATAGGTTACAGAATCTGAAGCTGGCTTAGCCTCCTCCTTTTGGTAGTTATCATAGCTGATTTCATAAGAATAGTGCCTGCCTTCCTTCTGAGATTCAAGGATTTTAGAGGAGCTAAAAGTCAGAGACAAGCTTAAGACAAACATGATACTAAACGTAACAATCGCAACCAACAAGAGACCTAAGGTGCTGAAATGATTTAGAGTTAGCTTAAATTTGAATTTATGCTTCATTGGCAGCTTTTGAATCAGCTTCTCCATCAAACCGGGATGGATGCTTTTTCCGTCTGTCTGTTTCATCATTAGAGCCAGATCCGTCTTTCTCACCGTCAGTCCTGCCAGATAAGTAAGAGCTCCTAGGAAAAGACTTAGGAAGAGGGTTCCCGTCATAATTGACTGCAGAGAAAGCCCTTTACTCAATCCTTGCACGAGATAGGTCTGGCTATTCGCAGAAAGGAGGATATCGGATCCCCAGAAGCCCAAGACTAAGCCAATCAAGGAATTGACCAAAGATAATCCGCTGATTAATAGCGCATAGCTTGTCAGCATACTGGAGAAAGAAAAGCCGAGGGACATCAGCTGGGCAAGCTGCACTTGATTTCTTTGGAGCGTTCCTCTGATGAATAAGGATAAAATGAGGGAGAAAATGGCTACCATGGCGACAGTAATGTTTCTGATTAAGAGTTGATTACTTTTCAAAGCTGTGAAATAATTAGCCTCATTGCCTGATAATTGCTCTCCGCCTAAACGAAGTAAATTGGCATCAATCGCGAAATGAACGAAGAAGTACATAAAGGAAGTGAAGATTATAATCAGAGATAGAATGGACACCATTGTCCTCTTAGCAAAAAAGTCTCTGGATAGATATTTAAATAGCAACCCCATATTAAATCTCCCAACTCATTTGATTCGGTGACAGCTTCTCCATATTCATGTCGTCCCTAACAATACGTCCATCTTCTAAGAGCAGTATTCGGTCAGCTGTTCTAGCAATTTCTCGATTATGTGTCGTAAAAAGGATACCGGTTCCGTAGGTTTGCTTGATAGCATGCAATAAAACAATAATGTTCTTACTATTTTCGCTGTCCAGAGCACCCGTTGCCTCGTCACAGAATAAAACAGCCGGTTTCTTAATCACAGCTCTGGCAATGCAGACCCTCTGTTGCTCACCGCCCGACAGCTGATGAGGATATTTGTTCAAAAGTTTCTCAATTCCCAGTAGCGAAGCCAATTCTTCTAGGTCCGCTGTCTCTGCGGCATACTTGCTGCCCAACTGAATATTCTCCTCAACTGTCAGATTAGGAATTAGCATATAGTGCTGAAAGACCAAACCAATGTCTTCTCTCCTAAACTTGGCCACTGCCGATTTACTCAACTGACCTATCTCCTTTCCTTTATATAAGACCTGTCCTGAACTTGGTTTCAGTAGAGAAGATAGGATATTAAGCATCGTTGACTTTCCTGAGCCGCTGTGACCCAAGATTGCTACAAACTGCCCCTGATCAATTTTTAGATCCGTATTCTGCAGGACATACTCATCCTCATATTTTTTGCTGATTGATTTAGCTTCTAATAGTATTTCTGTCATCGCACGCTCCTTTTCTTTGTTTATTATACCATTTTTTATTGAGTAATGTCTCCTATTTTCAGAAAAGCTAAGTGTACTCATTTTCCACCTTTTTCATTTTTTCAACTATGACTCTGACAAAAGAAATCAAAAGCATGCAAAAAAGCTCCCTAAAAACAGGAAGCTGATAGTCTATAAAAATCAAAATTGGAAAGCCTCTTCCAGTTAATTTTCCTCAATACTAATGACATGTGTTTCAAATTCTACATCGGGCATGCACTCTGCTAAATCATGTCGGATTCGCTCCAAGGCTTCCAGACGCATTTCGACAGAGGTATTGGCATTCCCCTGAATGATGAAAATGGCATCCTTGGTCTCCTCATCAAACTTATAATACTCGCTGTCACGGACATCCAGCCAAGCCAAAATGCCTTTGGCATCCCGATAGACATAGTCCGTCTTGGCAACATGCTTCTCCTTGGACAAAATAGGCAGAAAAACATCTTCCTTTTGGACTTACGGTGAATTCTATCTGACCATCAATCTTATCAAAATCATGCCCTACCAATAGCCAGTAGAGAATGCAGGGCTTCGACATTATAAATATCAATAATGCTATTAATATGAGGGAGCGAGCCTCGGTGCTGGATATTGCGAATCAGAGCAGGAACCGTCGGAGGATTTTTCTTGACACTGCGACCTACGCGCTGCAGTATTTCTACATAACCCTGAACCACTGGCGACTCAAGCACCTCATCCAAGTCGCAAGCCAGAGCCCAGTCTTCCATTTCCTTTTTCTTTTTTAGAAATGAGGGAGACAGTTCTGCGTGAGGATTGACATTCTTGGCAATCCCGATAACAACACTTTTTATGCCTAGTTCACCCAGACTCTTATCAATGACAAATTTCATAGCAGCCTTCCTCCATCTTTTCTTTATTAAATTTTATTAGTATTCTACACCTTCCGAACTTATATTTCAAGGAATATTAAAAGAAACAAAGGATTTCGCCTCTTGTTTCTTTTGGTTGATTTATTCTTCCTCTTCGGTCTCCGTGTCCTCGTCAGAATAGTCGTCATCTTCTTCGTTGAGTTCGACTTCTTCACCTAGATCATCTGGAGCGATTTCGTTGATTTCAGCATCATAAGCTTCCACTTCATTCTTCTCATCGTCTGGATTTTCCTCATCGTATGAGAGAGCTGGATCTGCTTCGTAGCCGTCCTCATCTTCTGGATCGTCATCGCTGTAGTCAATGGCATCCTCGTCGCCATCCATAAAAGGCGTTGACGCGTTTCTTCTTGCGTTTCTTAGGTGCGTCGTCCTCATCAGTCTCTTCCAAGGCGATGATTTCTTCATCCACTTCGTCAATAGCATACCATGAACGCAGGCCCCATTTATTATCTCCCAGCGGAATAAAGCTGCCGTCTACATTGAGTTCTGTGTAGAATAAAGGCAGAGCATCACGAATCTCACTGTTTGATTTTTCCAGATAGTTTTGAATTTCATTGACCAGATCATTAAAATACATCTCATGGTCGCGGCCGCGAGCTTCCAAAATGGCACGCGCCACTTCAATCATAGACTCACTTTTTTTCCTGTCCAGCAAATACTTCTAATTCCAAAGTTGATCTCCTTTAAGATTAAGTAAAGGCTTGTCGCCCTCTTGCAATTTTTCGCTACTTTCTATTGTACGATAAATTTCTATTTTCGTCAAAAGAAAATCCAGGAAAAATCACGGAACAAGTACAAAAAGAAACTAGTGCATCTGTACACTAGTTTCAAATAATCTCATTTTGAATGATGAAGCTTATTTCACTTTCGCAGTGCTTGTAATCACTTCAACAGCTTTCTTGATAGCAATGTCGTGTTTCAGCATGTCTTCTGACAGCAATTGACGAACACGTTCTACTTCCATGTTGTAGTCTGTAGCCAATGAAGTTACTTCTGCTTCGATTTCTTCTGCGCTAGCTTCAAAACCTTCTGCCTTAGCAACAGCTTCTACGACAAGGTTTGTCTTAGTGCGTGACTCAGCATCTGCTTCGTATTGCTTGTGCAGGTCTTCCTGAGTAGTTCCAGTGATTTGGAAGTACATGTCAGGTGAGATTCCTTGGCGTTGCATATTGCCCAAGAATTCATTAACAGCACGGTGCACTTCTTCGTGGATCATTTCAGCTGGCAAGTCAACGATTTCAGCGTTTGCTACTGCTTGATCAATAGCTGCTGCTTCTACCGCATCCTTATAAGCTGTTTCCTTAGCTTCTGACAATTCTTTGCGGTACTTTTCTTTCAGCTCGTCAAGAGTTTCCACTTCTTCGTCGATGTCTTTTGCAAGTTCGTCGTCCAATGCTGGAACTTCTTTTTCTTTAACTTCGTGAATAGTTGTCACAAACTTAGCTTCCTTGCCCGCCAAGTCTTCTGCTTGGTAGTCTTCTGGGAAGGTTACGACAACGTCCACTGTTTCACCTGCGCTGTGGCCAACCAACTGCTCTTCAAATCCTGGGATGAATTGACCACTACCCAGTCCAAGTGAGAAGTTGTCACCCTTGCCGCCGTCAAATTCAACGCCGTCAACAGAACCAACAAAGTCAATCACAACTGTATCACCGTCAGCTGCTGGACCTTCTTTGAGAACCAACTCAGCCAAGTTGTTACGCTCACGCTCAATGCGCTCATCTACTTCAGCGTCAGTCACTTCTTTAGTAGCTTCAACAGTTACTTCCAAGTCTTTGTAAGCACCCAGCTTAACTTCTGGCTTAGTGACTACTTCAGCTTTGATGACCCAGTCTTGGCCTTTTTCCATAGACTCGACATCAAACTGAGGCTGAGCAACTACTTCGATACCTGCTTCTTTGACAGCCGCTTCGTATGCTTCTGGAAGAAAGAGCGTTCAAAAGCATCTTGGTAGAAGGCTTCTTCACCAAAACGTTGGTTGAAGATAGCACGTGGAAAGGCGACCTTTACGGAAACCTGGTACAGCAATATCTTTTTACTGAGTTAAATACACGGTCCAAGGCGAGCTTGATTTTCTCTTGACTGATGCTAAAAAGTCAAAAGACCGCGATTTGTTTCTTTGTTTTCAAATGATACAGACATTCTGTCATTTCTCCTTAAAATTTATTGAATACAACCCATTATAGCATAATTAGAGTTTTTTTCAAAATTATTTTTCCTTTTATCCCTTCCTGATTTTATCCTCTGTATAGGCCGCTCTGGCGCCGCCAATTAGCTTGGGACGGCTGGCTAAAGCCGTGACATGGGCAGCCCCCAATTCCTTGAGAATCGGTCGGATAGGAATCTGCACGTGCTTGACATGCATGCCGATAGCAGTATCGCCAATGTCCAGACCCGCCTGAGCGACAATGAACTCTACCTCGACAGGATCTTTCATGTATTGGAAAGCCGCTAGCTGACCGCTGCCTCCAGCATGAAGAGTAGGCAGAACATTGACTATCTCCAAATCCTTCTTGTCTGCTAAGGCTCTTTCGACTACGAGGGCCCGATTGAGATGCTCACATCCCTGAACTGCCAGAAAGATATCCTTCTCTTCTAAGATATCCAGTATGGTTTTGACAATGACCTGTCCGACTTCCAGACTGGAATTCTGACCGATATGTCCTCCGACAACCTCACTAGAGGATAGACCCAGAACAAAAATATCTCCCTCGACCAAGGCAGCCTTGTCCAAAACATCTAGAACAATCTGACGAGTTTTCTGCTCCAATCTTAGCTAAGTCCATGTCCCACCTCGTTTATTTCACTGTGACTGTCTTTTTCAAACTCTCCGGGAAAGCTTTGTAGAGGGCAAAACCGACTGCTAAACCAAAAGCATTCTGCATAAAATTACTTGAGATTTCGGCTAGGGCAGCCCCGACACCATTCATGATACTACCAAAGAGGGCATAGCCACCGACCATAGCCACCGTAGCCAAAACTAGCCCAAGGTAGCGTTTCTTGCCCTCCAAACCAGCAAAGAAACCTTGAAGTCCGTGGCAAATCAGGCTGAAAATCATCCACTGAGGATAACCGGCAATCACTATCAATCAAAAAAGCCTGAAAGGCCTCCGACAATAGCCGCTTCCTTGCGGCCAAAGTAGAAGGCTGTAAAATAAATCCCTGCATCCAACAAGGTCAAAAAGCCAGTCGCCGTTGGGATTTTCACAAAATTCCCCAAAAGCACAGACAGTGCTGTGATGAAAGCTAAGATAACTAATTTTTTAACTTGATTATTTCTCATACTGAACTACCCCATATTGATCTGAGCGCTGAATCGCTCGGTAAACAAAATCTTTAGACAATTGAACTGCTGCAAGTGGAGACTTGCCTAGAAGCAGCTGACTGGCAATGCTGGAAGCAAATGTGCAGCCCGCTCCGGTATTGTTGCTGGCCAGCACTGGCGATTCAATGACCTCAAACTCTCGGCCGTCATAGTAAACATCCACCGCCCGCTCCTTGCTCAAGCGATTGCCACCCTTTATCACTACATGCTTGGCTCCCAAATCATAGAGCTCCTTGGCTGCAGCCTGCATATCCTTCAGACTTTTGATTTCTTTTTGGGTCAATAGCTGAGCTTCTGCCAGATTTGGCGTAATGATGCTGACATGAGGGAAAAACTTGATGATTTCTTCTCTCAGCGCACTGACTTCCAAGTCATGATTTTCCTTGCAGACCAGAACAGGATCCAGCACTACTGGTAAATCTGCATGTTGCTTGGCAAAAGCCAATGCCTGCTCTGCTATTTCCAGATTGGGTAAAAGTCCTATCTTAATAGCAGAAAAAGGAACATCCTTGAGACTGGCCAACTGCTGGGCAAAAACCTCTTCCTCAACTGGAATGACCTCAAATCCCTTATCAGTCATAGTCGTCAGGCAAGTCACAGCTACGAAACCATGCAGACCATTGACCGTATAGGTAGCTAAATCGGCATGCAGTCCGCCGCCGCTGAAAATATCATTGCCCGAAAGGGCTAAAATCAACTTATTCTTCATAACGAATCTCCTTTAGATAGAGGCCATTTGGACCAGCCGTTGGGCCCGCCAGATGGCGATCTTTCTCCGCTAAAATCCTCTGAATCTGCTCCACCGGCATGCGCTTATTACCAATCTTGAGCAGGGTGCCGACCATATTGCGGATCTGCTTGTAGAGAAAGCCATTGCCCGAAAAAGTAAAGACCAGAAAATTCCGCTCTGCATCATAGCGGACCTTGGCCTCGGTAATGGTCCGAACCTTGTCTTCCACACTGGTCCCCGAAGCCGTAAATCCAGTAAAATCATGCGTCCCCTCTAACTGAGCAATCGCTTCTTCTATCAGACCCAGCTCCAAAGGATATGGATAATGCGTGGCATAATGGCGCATCATAGGATTTTTGGGCCGGCCGATGTCCACCAAAAATTCATAGGTCTTGCTGTGCTTATTGTAGCGAGAATGAAAATCATCCGACACCTGCTCCACCCTTATAAAATCAATATCTTCCGGCGTCTGTGTATCCAAAGCAAAACGCAATTTCTCTTCATCCCGCTCTTCTGGTAAATCAAAATGCAGCACCTGGCCCAGAGCATGGACGCCGCTGTCGGTTCGGCCCGCTCCATGAATCACCACAGGCTGGCCTTTATTGATACGGGTCAGGGTCTTTTCAATCTCTTCCTGAACGCTTCTGGCATGGGGCTGTCGCTGAAAACCAGCAAAGCCATAGCCATCATAGGAAATAATCGCTTTTATAACGTGTCATGTGTTTTATTTTAGCAGGAAAAAAAGCCCCCAGCAAGCCCTAAAAGCAGGAACTGTCTGGGGACAGATTTTTCTGAAAAATATCGTTTAAGAATCAGGTTTTTCTCTGTTCCGGCTTGCCATCATGCAACAAAACAACCCATCTGAATCAGACTGTCAGTGATGACACAAACAGAGTAAATTCAAATGGGGTATTTATGACATCTTCTAACGGTCATTATTTGCAGTTACACCTGCATCAAATCTGACACTTTGACTTGAGGAACCCCAAATGGGTTTTCATCCATAAAGCTGTTGGTGTTCTTCAGCAACTGCGTAAAGACAGCTACTTGAAGTCCTTGGTTTGCGCGTTCATCGACACGAGACTTCTTCGAGATCCTGTCAGCAGCTTCTGCAAAGCCAGCTTTTCAACTCTTCATAAGTCGTATGAGACTTTTTCCGTTGACAGTCACTGGCACATACCTGAGGTTTGTGCTTTATCCACAACTTTTTCTGAAGTAAGCTTTCTTGAAGGCTTCCATGGTTTCAAATTCGCCTTCAGAAATTTGCTTGATGATAAAGTTATCGCTCAAACCAGTCACACCTTGCTCGTTGGCTGTCTTGCGGTGTTTATTGGGCTTATAGCTTACAAAGCCTTTTCATATACAGTAACCCCCAGATTCTGAAAGTATTATGCTTGAACATCAAGGCGCCTGGCGCTCCCAGTATTGTTTTGACCACGCCATAGATACCCGTCATAAAGTCGATACGCAATGTAACTAGGTCATAGTCAGCGGGGATTATAGGTTCGATTGTCAACCACACGGTTAGACAGCAAACCTTAGTCAACCAAGTCCTCTACAGAAGAGACAGACATAGCTGCTTTTCTCCTCTGCCGTCAACTCTCTTACGACATCGTATTGGGTTCGAGATCCACAACCTTTCGGTTCAACCTTCTTGAACCATTTGGCTGCTACTTCATTTCCTTTAGCTACAACCCGCTTGGCCTTCAGGTAATCCAGCAGCATGAGGGTAGTATATCCTTCATGTAATGGTCGATATCTGCTCAGTTCTTGAAGAGAGACTTGGCGAGCTATTGAAAATGAGACTGCCATCATTTGGACGATCAAAGGCCATGTGAGACCCAGAGCACCCCAGCAGCTGACCAGGAGACAGGTGATTGGAGCCAGCCCTTGGGCATAACCTTCTGGTCCGATGCTTGTCGTCTGCCATGTCCGCCCAGATAAATATCTCTGTCATTGACGTGGGTGAGCTCGTGCGTGAAGACGGACACACCGTATTCCGTCAGAGGTCAAAGGCCTCGAAGTTCACACGGATTGAACCAGCAGCATGGGCACCGTAGCCATTTGACTTGTAGCCAGCCACCAGCTCTTCCGCCAACTAGGTTGAAGAACTCGCGGGATGGTGCATGAGGATTGCCCTTATTATCATTTTCCGTTGACATCAATCCAGCCCGTCCCTTCCACATCAAAACCATCATACAGCCGTTACATTTTTCGTCGACCATTCTGGACTTGATATCATCTGAGAGCAGTTTGTACGCAGAGTGTCTACGTGATTTTCGATGCTGGGTCGCTACTTCCTTGATGCCCGCATTAAATCGTTCATCAGACCATGACCGGCGCTTGTCTCTGTTGACGAGGCCATGGTGCTATAGTTTGACAGAATGGCTAGCGCGTATTCTTCAAAGGTTTAGCAGCGGGAAGGATATAGTTGCTGAAGTACTCTGAGTTGAGGTTTGTCAAAGACGCGATGATAGCCGTACTTAATCTCCTCGACTTCGGACTGGCGTTCTTCAAGCTGAATAAATCCTCGGGTTGCATCCTGCAGACCAAATCCATATCCGCAAAGTCGGTCAGCGAGCGTCGGTTTGTAATCCAAGTAAGCCACCGTCACTAGACTTGGACTCAGCCTTCAACTGGCGCGCAAACATAATGACATTGTCTGCCCCTTTCGGTTGATTTTCTGTCGAACGCCCAATCTTAATCAAGCGATCCAGCAATGGCACTTTTCCTACCATAGAGTCTGGTTTGAAAGCACCAGCTCCTTGAGGTTGTAGTCGCCAAACTTGAGATCGTAATAACAGTTGAGATAGGTCAGACCGAGCATGATAGCGGTCTTGTTCTCTTCGATTTTGGCTTTCAGAGCTTCGTTGGCTGCTGGATTGTCAGCGTGGAACCTTGTCCATTCATTGGCCAGGAGCTTACAAGCATATCCTGCAGTTGGCTTTCACCTCAGCCAGAGATTCATCCAGAAGAGGCGCTTCGCTCGATTGACCTTATCATTATCATTAGGGCAGACCAACAGAGACGATGAGACTTCATCACTGTATGGTTCAAAGCTCTTCAAGCGCTCAGTCAGCTGAGTCAACAAGTCTTCTTTGACCGCCGTTGAGTGATTTGGGTATAGACTGTACCAAGCTCTGCAATCTGATATTCCGGCAGAGCCGTCTGTTCAAATCGCGCTTGATTTTGAAGATTGTAGATAGTCTTGCTTCCGTCTGCAAAAATGGACTGAGATGCTTATCTGCATCCGTTCCTCCAGCAACAAACTGATTGCCCTTCAGGGCTTGAACCGCTAGAACTTTCTTGGTCAACAGGTCGCCCGCCTTACCAGCATCCACCAGCTTATTGGCCTCATGAATCAAGAATTCTTGATTGTAGAAAGGCATAAAGCGTTCTAGGTTTTGATAAAGCTGTTCATTTTCTGCCTTGTAACCTGGCTTATCTTGATAAGTACTTGTTCTCAGGATAGCAGCATTTAGCTTCTCAGTTGTCACTTCATTTGCGCTGGCTTGCTCAAGAGCCGTGATCTGATAGCTCTTGACTTTTTGCTCAGCTTCTGCTTCTGTCAAGCGACGGAACTTGGCATCTTTACCTGTCTTGGTCCCAGAGCTGTGTCCCTGAACACCAAAGAGGTTTTGGAGTTTTTGTCCCATCCAAGCATCGGTAATCTCATTATCTGAGCTAAAGAGCTCTTTACCGTTCACTACCGTTGCATAGCTGACTGTGTCATTGATGGTTCCATACGGCCAAATGGAAGCAGCGATACCAGCCGCATTTCTTGAGCCCGCATCCTCTAACACACCTTTGGCAACTGATTGCATCAATCTGCCCCAGTTACCCCAGCCTGAACCTGAATAGTCAGTGAAGTTTTGAGCGACCAGCATACCTGCATTTTGACCACTTTTGACCCAAATATCGGCTTCGACATAAGCGCGTTTCACCAAGGACATAGCATTAGTTCCAGCGATACCGGCTGTAACAGAGTTTCCACCCTTGGACTTAATCTGACCCTTAAAAGGGACATTTTCAACGCGAGATTGGCCTTCTATATTGTTAACCAGACCAGCAATATGGTCTCTTCCTTCCAGTATCCTTGGACTGACGTTTTCGATTACTCCTTTATTCTTCAAGCGAGCAGCAATTGTGGCAATTGCATCGCCCGCTTGCGAATCTGAGATAAACCACTGTTGACTCGCTTAAAAGTCAATATCGCTTGACCGTTCCGCCAGTAATCGTATCAAATAGAGGATGCGCCAAGTCTACAAAAATGGCATGGCTCGCCATTTGCCCGCAATCAGCTGGCGCTTTGAACTCCACCTTGCAGGTAAGACTTGCTGTTGGCTGGTTTGTCAATCAGCAGCACTGATACTGCGGCCCAGAATAAAGGTTCCAGAAGGATCTTCCTTGATGCCGTCCAAAAGGTCTTGGAAGTCATAGTAGACATTTCCTTCACGCTGCTTGGCCTTTTTCCAGATAGAAATCAAAGCTGTTTTGAAGACCAGTTGCGCTTCTTTGCAGCAAGTCTGGCAGCTGAGCCTGGATCTTAAAGACAGGCTGGTTGATCAACGACCACTTCCTCAATAGAGGTAACCGGCAGGGACAGTATCCTTGAACTGGTCTGATGTAAAAGTGCGGTAATATTGGTCCAGATTTGCTGGTTTTTCAGCCAAAGTAGGCATCAATTTTGTCTGAGCCATTCTCAACCTTCATCAAGGAGACATTAGTGATGGACTTGAGCTCCACCTTCTTCAGGTCAAGCTGGACTGTCTCTTGAGCTAATTCCTGACTTTCAGAGCCATTTCCTGAGTCATAGGACAGGAGTCGTCTCAATCTTATACGGTGTATAGTGGTCAAACTACTGGAAAGCTGGCAGTCAACTGGCCCGCCGTCAAGTTCTGCTCTGCTATCAGCTGCCCATCTTTCTTCAGACGAACTTGAGCACTACTAAAGTTGATCTCTGTCCGTCAGCTGGTATTGAATCTGAACCGATTTCTTAGATTCATCGCTAGCTAACCGCTGAAACAGTCAGATTTGGTGCTGCTTTAAGAGCCAGTCAGTCGGCTAAAAGCCTGCTGCTTGAGTTGGTTGACACCGCATCTACTTCATCTTGACTTGACGAAGTTTGATAAACCGTCATAGCCATGTTCTTAATTGCTTGGCTGCTGATAGGATTGATTGGTGTAAACTGCTGGATCCACAGCTGCTGCTAAAACCAACTGGCTTACGCTCAGTTCTTCTTTATTGATTCGAGCCTTGCTACCCCAGTGACCACTGTATCAACTGCTTCATGCAGATTCTTTTCAGTTGTTTTGTGGCTCCATGTGCGATTACCGTCAAGACTTCATAGCTGGTTGCAATTTCTTTTTCGTCCTGGGTTCCATCGACGGTGGTCTCCTCATCAAGATACTTGCTATCATCTGTCTTGTTGACAACGAGGTTCAATCATTTCTAGCTTGATGTCTGTATGCAGACTAGGCTGTTCTGGCTGAACTGTTGACTCACCATGTAACGCCGCCAGTGTGTACTCTGGCAAAAGCTGGCTCAACTGGGGCTATGTCACTAACTGACGATGGCAGCATCGTAGACTGGTTGTCCGCTTGAACTGTCGATTCATAGTTAACACGACTGTATATTCTGGGCAGAGTTGGGCTCAACTGGAGCTGTCTGCCTGCGCGCCTACTGGGGCAGTGTAGTCTGGGATTCTCCGCTTGAACTGGTGATTCACCGTAACTCTGCCCTGTGTATTCTGGGAGGCCGGCTCAGACCAGGGGCTGTATCTCCTGCCATGCCTTCCGAGAGTGTATAGCTAGGATTGTCCGCTTGAACTAGCGATTCGCCATTAACGCCGCCCGTGTACTCTGGCAAAGCTGGCTCTTGTAAGCTTTCCCTTTTGCCGTCTCTATGGTTGGATTGGATGGCTGAGGAGCTGGAAGCTTCCCTGACTGTCCTGAATCATTTGCAGCAGGGTTCAGCTGATACAGCAACCCTCCCTGAGCAGCTCGATCAATAGAATCAGAATCCTCTTTTGCAGCTTCTGATAATTCTGCTTGTCCTCGAGCTTCTTGGCCAGCTGATAAGGAGGCCGGCTTGGTTCCTGTCAAAAGCCAGCAAATCAGAAGCGGTAAAGTAACCGATATAGTTATAGCCAGCAATGGTCACATCCGCTTCAGAAACTGTTGACGAAACCGCAACTTGACGGTTATATGAAAGCAATGCCCGATTTTCTAGCGCAAACGCTTGAGGAGACTGTATACAGTCTGCCCAAACTGCTACAAAAGCTACTCCTGTAACTTTGCCAGATTTCTTTCGTGAGAATACCAAGACAGCCAAAATAGCCGTTCCCGCAAATAAGCCGAGAAGCGGCTGTCCATTATTTCCTGTACGCGGCAAGACAGTTTGCCCATCTTGCTTCCGATAAATCAGGTAATAGTTTTCCCCGTGTGCAGATTTTCAGGCAGACCTTTCTTAATCAGCCCTTTTTCTGATCTGTTGGCTCTTGCTCTTCAACATAAGTATAGTGAGCAGTCGCACCGCTCCAACTTCATCTGCAGCAACTGTCGAACTGGACAAAGAGCTCCCAAAAATCAGAGCTGCAATAGCAACTGAACCCACACACCGACAGACATTTGCCGAATCGATATTTTCTGAATTCGCTCCTGCACTTTTCAAAACGTTTCACTTTATAAATCCTTTCCTAAAATGTATAAAGCTAATCTCCAATACTCCTAGCCAACTCCCAGCAGGCTAAAAAGATGCGTTTTGATACATATGAGTATTATCATATATCTTTAGGAAATTTTTACAATAGATTTTGCTAAAAACAAATTAATTTTTGTAAAAGTAAATAGAAAATCACTTTGCTCTTTATAGCGAATTTCTTTTAATTAAAAGGCTGGTCAAAGCGGCTCTCTTTTTTGACTACATTTGCCCAATGGCCTTCTAAAAAACATAAAAAGAGCAGCATTAGGCTGCTCCTTTTTATCATGATTACAAATCTTCCAAAGAGCATCTTTCATTTTGTCGACCCTTTTTCTTAGGATTGACCGAGATATTGCCAGCTTCCTGCAAAGTTCTTTTGAGGGCCGCTTTTTGACGGTCGTTGAGGCCAGTCGGTGTCACAACATTGACAGTAACATACTGGTCACCCATGCTTCCACCACGCAGACTCGGTGCTCCCTTGCCACGCAGGCGGAAACGCTTGCCAGTCTGTGTTCCTTCTGGGATATTCAGCTCCACATCCCCGTGAACAGTTGGAATATCCACACTGTCACCAAACTGCTTGGACAAAGTTGAGAGTTGAGCATGTAGTAAATGGTAGAGCCATCTCGCTCAAACTTGTCACTCACTCAACTTGGACCACAACATAAAAGGTCTCCATAAGGACCGCCATTAAGCCTGCTTCACCGCCAGACTGAACCCCGACCTGCTGCCAGTTTCCACACCAGCAGGGATTTTCACCTTGACGCTGTGGGCCCTGCTTTTCATGACCCGTTCCGTGACGGGTTTCACACGGACTTTTGATTTCTTTTTCCTCGGCCGTGACAGACATCACGGGTCACTTGCCGGCGCATCGCCAAGCGGTGTCTGGGTATCGACATTAATGACACCTGAGCCATGACAGGGCCACAGGTAACAGGACTAGTCCTGACAGCACCGACCCGCACAGGTATGACAAGTCGCTTCACGGTTATGCCAGTTTCCTTCTCGCCCCGAAAATCCTTCTTAAGCGGAGATTTTACGATACTGAAGATCATCCCTGGCGCGGGCATTAGGATTACGCGAAACACCGCCACCAAAAAGCTGGAAGATGTCTTCGAAAGCCGCCAAACCCGACCATCAAAAGCACCGAAGCCGCCTGCACCGCCGTCACTACCGTGGCTCCGCTGCGCCGTGATCTAGGCTGCCCTTTTGCTCGTCGCTCAGCGTTTTCATAAGCCTCTTGGGCTTCTGTTTCCTCCGCCCCATAGCTTCGCCCAATAATGTCGGGGTGGTACTTTTCGAATAATTTCGATAGGCTCTCTTGATCTCATCCTGAGAAGCATTCTTAGAGACACCTAGACGGTCCTAATATTCTGTATTGTTCATATAAGATACCAAGACCGTAAAATTCGACTGAAAAATAGGAAATCAGGCGACGGGCGATGCTCCTGAACAGATTTCTCTTTTCGAAAATTTAGGTCAGGTTCAGTTCCCTTTCTTTTATATTGAGTCAAATTTTTGGAACCACGTGTTCAGTTGCGAACACCCATGTTCCTTTCTTTAAATACTAGAAAATATTGATCAGGGGGTGTTTTCAAATTCATGCTCATTCCAGCAGTCTTCTTCTGATAAAGTGAATATCAAGTCCTCTTCCGAATACTGATTCCGTTCTTTAAAATAGTTGTCAGCATTATCTGCAAACCTAGACTAAGAAGCACTTTTCTTGCAAACGCTTGATGTGCAGCGATAGCCGCTGCAATGATTTATCTTGCAGAACAGCAGGCTTTGAAATTTTCACGTGGAAGAAATTCAAAATAGTCAAAAAGTTTTGCCGATCCACCAGTAAATTTAGTATCCTTCAGTAAACCTGCTTTCGCCAATAAAATGGGAGCTGAGGAAATGGCTGCAATTCAAAATCTGCTGCTGGGTCAAACTTCTTAGAAAACGAAATCAATTTTCATCATGCAGAGCAGGGCTAATGTTTATCATTCCTGGCAAAATAACACAAGAATAGTCTTCGATAACTACTTTATCCAGTGTTCTGAGTCGGGTTGACAGGGCAAAGTCAGTCTTCAGATCTTATCATCTATATCTGACCAGCATAATCAACCTCAATACCAAAGAGTAGAGCTGAAAAGTACTGGTCAGACTAACTGCGCCATAGAGTGAAAAATTAGGATAAATAACAAAGCACTCTTCATAAGCGTCACCCTCTGGTTTTACCGAAAAACAGAGCTGGTTTGCAACCTCTGGTTTCTTCTATCATTACTGATGAAATTTTCAAAACAATATTTTCGAAAAATTTTTGACGCGGTAGCTGATTGGATTTAGTGTTCGTCTTATCTAGACTCTAATCCTAATCATCCTCGCAGAGGTTCGACTACGAACTAAAAACTTTCAATTTTTAGTTCTGTCTCACTCGCCTATTTCTCCGTAAACTCTCCGTCTACGACATCGTCGTCTGCTTTAGTTGAGCCCTGCGTTTTTCAGCCTCCTTCTGCTCCTGCTTGGGCTTGTTGAGCCGCAGCAGCTTGTCTCATAGAGTTTCACATGCCAACGATGTGAGCTTTTTCGTTGAGAACTTTCAATTTCGCTTTCATGTCGTCAAGTTGTTATCTTCTTTGCGCTTTCTTAGAGCTCATCAAGAGCAGCTTGGGCGGCGTCACGCTCTGCGTCGAGCCTTGCCTTCAATTTCCTTGATAGTCTTTTTCAGTCGCAAACGCTTGAGTCAACTTCGTTACGCAGGTCAACTTCTTCTCCGTTTCTTATCTGCTTCAGCGTTCGCTTCCATCCTTCATCATGCGGTCGATTTCTTCGATCAGTCAGGCCGCGTGGTAGATTCGGATGACAATGTGTTGTTCTTTTGAGTTCAAGGTCTTTAGCCTTAACAGATACAGATAGAGTTTCTTATCGATGTCAAGGTTACTTCGATTTGAGATTCCACGAGGAGCAGCTGGGATATCTGTCAATTGGAAACGTCCCAGAGTCTTGTTATCTGCTGCCATTGGGCGTTCACCTTGAAGAACGTGGATATCAACGGCTGGTTGTCGCTGCTGGTAGAAGACTTGTGATTTAGAAGTTGGAATTGTTGTGTTGCGGTCGATCAACAGTGAAGACGCACCATTGTTTCGATACCAAGTGACAATGGTGTTGCGTCAAGAAGGACAACGTCCTGGCATCACCCGGTGATAACACCACCGCGGATAGCAGCACCACAGCAACTACTTCATCGGGGTTTCACTGATTTTGTTTGGCTCTTTACCAGTTTCAGCCCAACAGCTTCTACAACGGCTGGAATACGGGTTGAACCACCAGCAAGATTACTTCGTCAATTTCGGCAAGCTCAACCTGCGTGAAAGGCACGACGAACTGGTTCTTTTAGTGCGCTCTACCAGGTCACGAGTCAAATCATCCAATTTGGCAGGTCGAGTCATTTTCCAAGTGGAGGGTCCAGCGTGCTGGCTGTGATAAACGGCAGCTGATTTGAGTAAGTCACACCTGAAAGGTCTTTCTTGACCTTTTTCAGCTGCATCTTTCCAAACGTTGAAGCGCCATCTTGTCATTTGACAAGTCGATGCCATTTCTTTCTTGAACTCCCAGCTACCATGTGGTCGATAATCTTTTGGTCAAGTCATCACCACGAGTTTGTTGTCACCAACAGTTGCCAGTACATCAAAGCACCATCACCCTAACTCAGAATTGAAACGTCGAAGGTACCACCACCCAAGTCAAGGACCAAGATTTTTCTTCTTTATCTTGTTTTGTCAAGACCATAAGCAAGGAGCTGCTGCAGTTGGTTCGTTGACAATACGTTCTGCTAAGACCAGCGATTTTTCACCAGCGTCTTTGGTCGCTTGACGTTGTGCATCGTTAAGTAGCTGGTACTGTGATGCTGCTTTGCTTACTTTTTCACCAAGGTGCTCTTCTGCATAGCCTTTCCAGATTTGCAGAATCATAGCTGAGTTTCTTGCGGAGTGTGTTCTTTTGCCATTGGCAGCTACTTTTTCCAGATGTTCCCATTTTTGATTTGATGGAAATGAGTTTGTATCTGGTTGATGCACTGTGACGTTTTGCCCACATCACAACGATGATTTCACCATTTTTGAATGACACTACAGATGGTGTTGTGCGATTTTCCTTCTGGGTTTTGCAATGATCTTTGCTCTCAGTTCCTTCAAGAACTGCAACTGCTGAGTTTGTTGTACCTAAGTCAATACCAACTAATTTTTAGACATGTGTTTTCTCCTTGACTTTTTATCTCTATTTTTCTTTTTGATACTCTTTGATTAAACTGCACCGTCAGAGCTGAAGCTGAATCAATCTCTTTGCTAAACTTTGAGCCTGGGTCTCAGTTTGCGCAGTCTTGCCACGGGACAAGTATCGTCTTTGGTTCGTTCAACTCATTAAAGCAAAGCTGCGAATGTTTTCCTCTTCATAGTTATTGTCGTTTCGGACAAGATTTTTCAAGTTTTCTAGCCTAGTTATAGACCACTACCATTGCTGGGCGCAGGATACGGTCATGAAGTTTGTAGCCTTTTTGGAAGACCTGCGCGATAGTGTCAGCTGGGTGCTCATCATCAGCTGGAACTGTTTGAATGGCCATATGATAGTTATGGTCAAAAGCTCCGTCAGCTGGAATTTCTTCGATGCCCTCTTCTTTGAGAGCACGAATCAAACTTTCCTGCACCATTTCAGTCCTTTTTGACATCATCTGTCAGACCCTTCCCAACAGCAGCGCGCTCCAGATTATCTATCGAGGCAGGATAGCTTTTTGCCAAGTCCTGGCTGCGTTATGCAGCTGCTGGCGTTCTTCATTTGCTCGGCGCTGGATGTTCTGCATTTCTGCATGAGCACGGAGATATTTGTTTTCAAAATCTTCTGCTCGCTCATTAGCTAGTTCTAACTCTGATTTTTCAGGGCTTGCTGATTCAGCCCTCAGCTGTTTCTACAGCTTCCTCTTTTACTTCCACATCTTCTGGATGTTCTTCTTGCTTATGTTTTGCCACAAAAGGCACCTCCTTTTAGGAATATTTATACTATATTTTAATGGACTTCGTAGTGATTACTGCTCAGATAGCGATAGAAGTCAGTGAGTTTTCATGGTCAGCACGCGGTTGACGACATTCATCTGACTGACCAGCCGTTGGTAGTCAAGATTGACCGGACCGACAACTGCCAGCACCCCAAATCCTCGATAAGGAATCAGGAATTTGCTGAAATTAGTGTCAAATCAGCCAAACAGCTTTTCTCTACTGTCTGCCACGCACACGCTTTGCATCTGATCTTCAGCCAAGCTGTCGCGTCTCCAAGAGCTGCACTTTCTGCGGGTCATCAAAACTGATAGGCGTGCAGGTCTGAGAAATTCCAAAGACTGAACGCTTGCCAACGATCATTTTTCCTTGACAAAATATCACCAAAGATATGCTCAAAAAGAGCTGGATGACGTTGTCCGTCGTGGTGAAATAGCGCTGGATAATCTGCGAATTTCCGTCCGAATCTCGTAATGGATGTCCAGCACTGTCTGTCCAAGAACCGCTCCTTACTAGGCCTTTCAAGCCTGGTCCAGATCTTCTCTTAGGAGTTGCGCGATCATCAACTGACTGGTGATGGTATTGGACTCATCCAAGGTGAAGCACCAGAGCCGTGTGCTGACTGGGCACAACGATATCAAAAGCTGTCAAACGCTGCCGACTGGGTTCATCAGTGCAACACGTCCATCCACTGAGCTTGGTTCAGGGTCCGCTGCCTGATGAGAATGTCCTCCAAGTTGGAAAAACTCATGGTCAAAGGCTGATTAACCTCATAAAGTTCATTTCTCAGCCGAGACGATCAAAAGGACAGGGGATGCTGACAAAAGTACTGAAAACCAGCCACGCTCGGGCTTACGGCGCTGGACGTATGCGCCCTTTTCAAAGCCCTGCTTTTCCCAGCTGCCATATCGTTTCGGATAGTGGCACTGCCGATTGATGGAATCCTGCGGGGCTTTGGGCCGACCGGCTCGTGAGTCTTGATAAAGATATCAATAATCAAATTCAAAATCTCTGTTTGACGCTCGTGACCCGCATCACCTCAATCAGGGTTGCTGTCAGTGGCACTCCATAGTCACCTCGAGTGCTAACTCATGATTCTATTATGCACTCTTCTACTCCAAAGTCAAGACAAAAACTCAGTTAGCACTCTTTTTCCAAAGGTGCTAAAAATCAGTCTAACGACCTAGATTGGTCGTCCAGATTTTAGCAAACACGCATCAAATGAAAAGAAATTCTACTGAGAAGCAGCCAAACTAGCAGAGCCAAAAATTCTCCGCTCCATAAATGGAAATGAGACCAATCTTTCATATAACTTTAGTAAAGAGGCCATAAAAGCTATAACGCAGCACCTTAAATAAATCCTCGCTCATATTTGAAAACATAGGAATAGAAATGCCTAGAGCATAAACGGCTGGAACACTAAGAGATTGTGCCATGACCTGATTTTACAAAACAGGCCAACCATTAAAAGAAAAATTAAGACCAGCATGGTCAATAGAGAACCAAAACATAACGAACAGATGATTAAAGCTTGGCTCCTACAAAAAAGTAGGAGTGACGTCTCAAAAAGTCCCAATAATCGCTGGCCAGATGAGCGGAAGAGTATGATTATCCAGCTGTCACACCAGCCAGCCGCAAACTTTGACCAAGTCGTTTTCTCTTTCCTCAGCTAGCTGATGATGATAGGTGTCCCAACAGGCCTTGGCTAGAGAAAAGGCAGAGAGATCATGCGAAACTTGACATAGTAGCTGGTTTATCCGCATCACGTCCTTATGACTCCATTTCAGAGATAAAGTTTATATGAGAAAATAGGAAAATCGGCGAAAACCTGCAACCCAGAGATACTTTTATTAGCTAGCGTCCTTGACCTCTCAGCCAAATCATACCTTTACTAATATTAGACATTTAAGTACCTCCTGTCAACAGTGATGAAAACATCTTCGCAGTTGGTTCGCAGGAATGAATACTGATAGCGATTGGACAAATCCAAAGCCCCTTGCAGTTCCTCAAAACTACTGTCTTCGTCGTCAAAATCTTCATATTCTAAACGAACCTTCTTATGTTTCATACTTTTTGGATTATCTCATGCCGGACTGCCACTTCGACTAATTTTCCTTTGCCAAAGCAAAATGACGATCACACACACGAGGTAGCTTCTTGCATATCATGAGTTGTCAAAATAGTTTGTCCCCTGAGCTTTTTAGTTCCAGTAGTAATTCAGTGAATGGTGCGAGAGTTTGACGGATCCAAACCACTGGTTGCTCATCCAAGAAGAGCAGTTTAGGTCGATTAATCAAGGCTCACCAGCTAACATGCCGCTTCCATACCCGTAGATAGTTTTTCAGCCACCTTGTACGACTATCATAAGCCCCACTTTTTCAGAAGTTCGTCGACTTCTGCCATCGTATTACCACCAAAGAGCATAGCATAGGCTCGAGATTTCTTTATAAAAGTGACATCTTTTCATAAAAACCACTACCATCGTGACAATCCCAATCTGCTCCAGCACTTCTGCCTTCGTCCTCAACCCGGGTGCAGACAGCACATGGCTGTCCAGCATCTGCAGACAACTGATCCAGTCAAGATATTGATAGTCGTCGTTTTACCAGATCCAGAAGGTCCTAGGAAGCCAAAAATTTCTCCTCTCGGATGGAAAAAGTCGATTCCTGCAAGGCTTCTTGTTCACAATTTCTTTTTCAAGCCTTGCACTTCAATAATCGTCTTTTCATTGTTTTCCTCCTTTCACAACAGTATTTAACAAAACTGCAATCAGTCTTTTCAGTTCCTACCCTCATTTTCCAAAACGCAAGGCAATATGGACCAGTTGGCGGAAATAGAATGAGCAATATAAGCACAGTCTATTGCTAGACTGACTTGAGATAATGACTTGCTTTCAAGACTCTTCTGAAAATATCTAGAATAGAGATGGTAGTGACACCTAAAACCATGATGGCTGGCAAACCGCCATGTAAGCAAACGCTTGACCATTTTCTAGCTTTAGACCATACGTCATTATAGATTTCAAGATCGCTCTCGCATCAATCTGAGAAACCGGCTTGCAGAAATAGAGAGAACTGATTAAAGTTTGTAATATGCTCCCAGCCTGATCCTCAAACAGTTGATAATAGGATTCTTGCTCCGCCTTCTTTTATGGGCGAAAATCTAGTGATAGTACTTCCTGGGGCGGACAGGCTTCAAATGTATAACGAACCGCAACAAGAAAGGGAGAATAACTTACTTTTTCAATTTCCAGCCTTGACTGTGCATTTTTTTAAAATAAGCTGCTTCTCTGTCATAGTCTGCAATGGTAAATATTTTATAGACAATCTTCTTTTCCATCAAACTTCCTCCTTACTATTGCGAGTAAAGGCGCTCAATCCGCTGAGTTCCCAGCTCTAAAATCTAGCTTCCAGACTCCGTGATAGAATAGAGCTCTCTTTTCTTCCTCACGAACAAAGGCAATCAGACCATCTTTTCTCCATCTTTGCCGAGTTCAGTACATGGTTCCAGGCTGCCTAGATAGCTGTCCTTCTGTCAGCTCCTTGACTTTTTGGGTAATACTGTAGCCATGCCTCTCTTTCTGAAGACAGAAGAGGATATAGAAACCTGTCTCTGTCATTGGCACATAGACTCTCCTAAGCTTTTCTGTCAATCCACTCATCTTTTAATCTCACTTTCACCTCGATATATCGAACCTTGATATAAAGATTATATCGCAGTCCGATATAGTTGTCAAGGATTTGTAAATATACAGAAAAGTGATTCATTTTATCTATCAATGCTTCAGCTAAAGCTGCTTTAAGTCAAACATAAGTAGTTATAGACCTGCATTCGTAAATCAGCATAGCCAGAAAACTGACTAACTTGTTTATTTCCCCGCTGCCTTGGGTAGGCGATATATTCTTCAGAACAGATTATGCTTCTGCATACTGGGCATTCTCCACCACATGGCAGTAATGCCAGTTCTCAAAATCAACTCCAGTAATATCACTCTTGCCATCTGGATAGCGAAGGACAAAAGCCATACTGCGGAGCTAGTTGCGCAATCTTTGGCTGCCAATTCATCCCCTGGCCTTCTGGATGCTCTGTCAATAGCCAGGGTGCGTTTGATGCTCGCATGGCTCCTGGAAGCTGCACCTGCTTCAGCACGATACTGACTGCTTCTTCATTTTGACAGAAGCCTTTGCAACTTCCAACAACACCGTTATAAGTTCCTCTGCTCCAGCTCGGCTGCGTGTGAGATTAAAGGTTTTCTTGAGCTATCGCACAGACTGCTGCTAAAGAGTGCCGAGTATTTTCAGCAATACGGCTGTCGACGGACCTCTCAATCTGAGTCAAGATCGGGTCTTTTTCTTCTGCTGGTTGTCTCCGATTGACCAAATAGTCAAATTCCAGTCGAGTAGGAAGAAACCCTTGGGCAAATCAGACTGCAGCTCTCTGAGCAGAAAGAGCCTTTCATGGCAGAACTGCTGGGCGACCCAAAAACTGAATCTTTACAGCAGATCTTGTAACAGGACGGACGGAAATAAATCGCCGTTCCTCCAGCTGCCGACACAAGATGATTAACAACAAAGACGTCTAATCTTCTTGGGACTTGATTTTCTCTTTTCTGCGATGCTTGCGCGCTTCAACTTCTTCCTCCATTACTGGCACCCGCCTCGATACAGACATGTCTCCGACGCAGCTACTGTGATCCCGTCTTCGCAGTCTACAACCGTCACACTGCCATTGTCAAACCACGAGGCCGAGTTCGATTGATTAGATAGACAAAGGTTCCGATGGTCATACCGTGCTGACTGAGAGCATTCCACCGCCAGCAGCTTCCAGCTCCTCAGCTATGGCTGAAAAGACCTTCCCCAGATTCGGCGCTGGGCTTTTCCCAGTTTTCCGCCCAGCCTGCTGTATCGGCTTCTACAGGCTCTGCCAACTCTGGCATAGCCGAGCATTGAACCGTGCTCCAATATTGACCGGGGCCATCACGCATGTAAGGCTCTCCATCACCGCCACCATCAAAACTGCCAAAAGCACCATTCGCGAATCCGTTTGTCAGAGTATGAATCTGACCAGTCAGATCCAGCTCTCCTCTGAATAATGCCCATGGTCTGTGAATGGTCCGGCCGCTTGTCGCTGGAACGAGGCCAATTTGAAATCAAGCCCAGCTTCTCTCAAGCCAATGCCCAACTCCTTGGATATGCCGTTCGACTTCGTCAGTAGGTATCAGACCAGCCTTGAAGCCGGCCGATAGTAATAAACATGGTCTTGCCGCGGCAGACCAAGTATAATCTTGTTTTGCCATTTCATTTCCTCCGTTAGTCTTTTCATAGACACATTTTATGAAGAAATTGGCGCCATCTGGCTCTCAAGCAAAAGCAGGGTCAAAACTCCCCTGCTCGTCATCATTTTCTCGGTCCAATATAGCTGCGCCCACCTGACGGTGAGACACATCACCCACCCAAGGCCTGGATGCTGAAAGCCACCATCATACTCCAGCACTGTGACACTGCCGGTATCGTCGTACATTGATTTTCGTGATACTCTCATCAGCCAGATAAGCCAGTACCCAATGGGTCGTACGACGGCTGACGACCAGAGCACTGCCACCGCCTGGGGACTCCAGCCTCCCTGGCAATGGCATCCGTCCAGCCTAAAATCGACCGCTCGCTTGTCCCAAGGCTCAGCCCAGCCAGCCGAGTCCACTTCTACCAGACCATTCGCCAAATCCGCCAGCTGAGTTCCTTTGTAATTATCCGTCTTTAAGAACTCGTGAGGATAACGCCATGAGAAAGAAAGCGCTCGCACCATAAGCGCATGGAAACTGCCGAAAACACCACTCCCGGATGCTTGTCATGGCGATAGAATCTGACCGAGTCAGGCCCAGCTCCTCTGGGATAATCACGGTCTGAATGGTCCGAAGCCACTATCACTGGAAAAGCCTTGACAAAGGCACCAGCCAGACTCTCGCAATCCGATACAGCTCGCGAATACCGCGCTCCCTTTAGCGGTCAGCGAAGTTATCGAGACCAACCTGTGAGCCCGGCCGATGATGGTGAAACATGGTGCTTGCCATGACGGATAACATAAGTCTTGTTTTGAACAGTTACCTCTTTTATTTTTTGTTTGTTGTAGTAAATTTTTGAAAAAGGCCTTCCAATTCTTTGGGATAAAAAGAGAGGAAGTCAGTTCTCCCGCTATGATGGACGGCAGCTCACCGTGGTGACATCTAATCAACTATAGAGATAATATATGAACTGACGGCACTGTACACCAAGAATAATGTACACAGATAATGGAGTAATAGTAAAGGCAAACTGTCGGATCGCGGCTTTGTGTACTTGATAACGGCTTGCAAAATATAGCCTTCCCCCTGATAAAAATTAGCATAACCGAGTTTGAACGGCTAAAAGCTCATCGTTAAAGTAAAAACTTGCCACAATGCCTAGTGAAATCCCTTTACAAACTTTTCACCTTAAGCAATGCTAAATAGCAGTGAAACCTGATATAAGCCCGTAGCCCAAGATGCACCTGTCAAAAGAAGACAAGACATGCACCAAGTAAGCTCATCAAGAATGCTCCGAGAACACCCAGAAAATAATGTATTTTCTGCCGGATTTTCTGATGAGGAAGAGGCGCTTTGTCACCTTATCCTGTGAGATGAAACCCATCCGCTCATAGCTAGATAGTGAAGAGCCAATCTCCTTTGAACTGATGAGTCCCACATCTTGGTTTCACCAGCGAACTTTTCTGAGCATAACCAGCCCTTGCTCCTCAAGTGGCAGGTGCAGTCTGATAAGCCCTCCTCCAAAATATCCGGCAGCGGATCCCGATCTGATTAGCCAAAATCTGACAGGCTGAGCTATAGCCAGCTCTCAAAATCAATCAAGACCTCGGAATCCTTGATCAGAGCTTCCGGGTATCTCGACAATATAACCACTACTCACATCTGACCGAGAAAAAAAAATCATAAATTCGTCGCCATCTATTTATGGTCTCTAGATAAAAAGCATAATCCTTCACCGGCCATATATAATGCCGCTCTCTTTATCCATCCAAACCTAAATCAAGGGCCAGCTCAGCTGTCTCTTTTATTCTTAACCTAAACAATCTCCTTATAATCCCCCTACATTTCAAACATCAGCTAGACTCAATCCACAAACTCCTACTCCAGAAACTGAATAGCTGTCCTTTATAGTAACAAAGATGTTTCAAATCTAGCTTTTTAATTTTTTAAAGCTGTGAATGGGCATGGAAATTTGACCGCCCCGCGCGATGAAGGCCGGCTGACGAAGCCTGATTGACCTTCTATGACCGGAGCTGTTCCCAAGAGAGTCCGCCAAAGTCCAATCATATCGCCTTCCTTGCCTTTCGAGACATCCGCACTGCTGTCGTCTTTTCTGATTGATGACGCCAATCGCTTTGCTTCGTCCGCAATCATGGCTGCGATGGTTTCCAGCCGGCATCGACATATCTGGAATGGCAATCATGTCCAAACCTACCGAGGCAAGATAGCTGTCATAGCTGCTTTTCTAGATTGAGCGAGCCATTTTTGCACAGCGCAATCGTGCCCTCGTCTTCTGACACAGGGTGAAAGCGCAGACGTCCGCCCACCTGATTGCAGGCCATGGCACCGCCTTTTGACGGTCATTTGTAGCAGGGCCAAGCGCCGCTGTCGTGCCGCCGAGTACCGACTGTTTCCAGCAGTTTCTTCCAAGACACGGGCCACCGAGTCCCGACGACTCGCCGGCGTTGGAGCCAGACTCAAAGTCAACAATCCCGAACTTGACGCCCAGACGCTCGCTGGCCATCGGTACCATTCAACTGACCGATACGGGTGATTTTGAAGGCCGTTTTCTTGACCGTTTTCAGCGACCACGTCAAAGCTCTCACCGGACCTTTTCAAAGGCCCGCTTTGACAGCAACACCAGGCCCCAGAAACACCGACATTGATGACCGCATCTGCTTCGCCGACACCGTACAGGCGCCTGCCATGAGGATTGTCCTCTACCGCATTGGCAAAGACGACCAGCTTAGCGCACCCATGTCAGAGACTGGGCCCGTTTTCGCGATAATCCACGCCCCATATCCGCCACTGCCGTCATATTATTGATGCGGTCTTGGATTGGGCCGATATTGACAGAGGAGCAGACCTTGTCCGTCTCAGCCAAAGCACGCGGAATGGAATTAATGAGGATTTCATCCCTTTTGATGGCCCTTTTGGACCAAAGGCCGAGAAAGCCACCGATAAAGAGTCAACACCAGAATCTCCTTTAGCCACCGCCTTGTCTAAAGCGGCTCAGCTGGCACATAGTCACTGCTGTCTGTCCTGCCCCAATCAGAGAAATCGGAGTCACGGAGACCCGCTTGTTGACGATGGGAGTCCCAACTCGGCTTGTACAATTTCGTCAACTGCCACAGGTCTTTCGCTTTGGTCGTGATTTTTGGTAAATCTTCTCTCTGCCACGCCCGATCAATATCTGTGTCGATACAGTCAAGAGTGAAATGCCCATGGTGATAGTCCGAATATCAAATTCTGCTCCTCAATCATGGCAATGGTTTCTGTTGCCTGTCAATATCCATCCTTCACTCGCAGATAGTGTACACTGGCATCAAAATGGCTGCGCTTTGAATGTTGATGACGTTGAGCTCTTGGCCAAAAGCTTCAGGCACCATTGCACGAAGGGCGTAAAATCTTGCTTTTCATCGCTGCGACACCGGCCATCATGGTAAAAATATTCCTCAACGGTTTAGCGATATCGTCAATCTTCAGCCCCAGCTCCGCAATCTTGGTGCGACTCCGGCTACAATCCCTGTTTTATCTTTTCCGACAGCAGTAATGGTGCTTTCATGCTTGGCTCCAATCATTTTTAGTTTGTCTCATTGTAGCATAAATTCACGGATTTTGTGTATACTGTTTCAGAAAATAAAGGCAGAAGGTTCCGGATATTGCAAATAGCACTCGGAACAAGGAAGACCTAACCTTCGGCAATTCACCTGAGAAAACTATTTTGAACATCTTTGTATGTTTTCTATTTTTGTTTGAAAGCGCTTTCCGATATTTTGTTATACTAAATATAGAATATTTTTACACAAAGGAGATTTCTAATGAACGAGTTCATACAGAAGCGTCTCTATACTCAGGCTTGAGGTTTATCAGCCGCAGTGTGATGGCTGTTTCGCTCAGGCCGGGCATGCAACTGACCAGCAGAACAGCACTGAGTCACAGCCAGCTGCCAATCAGGTAGGAGCTGTAGCGCTCCGACAGAAGCTGCTCAAACGCTCCAAATCAGACGGAGAAAAAGAACGAGACTCCTGCTCCTGCGGCGGACAATCCAGCTGTCTACTGCAGCAGCTCAAAGCAGAGCAGCTGCTTCTGGAAAACCAAGACCCAGCTGGCTGACGCACCGTGTATATGTCCGAGCCTGCAGAGCTCCACGAAACTCGTCCAGGACAGGGCTTCTCAGCGGCAAGCTGACCTGGACTCTGGACAATGCAAACCGATTGCTGACTGGAAAGGCCTGGACATGGACAGCGGCACCTTTGACCAGCTTTGTCACAATTGAGGAAAAGGCGGCACGGAACGACCTTCATCTGAATCTGCAGGTGTCAAAAGACTTTTTCGGACACGATCTCAGTCTGCGCTCTCCCCACAATATCGCCGCCGCACCTATCGAGCTTCGACTCGCAGCCATGAGACTGGTCAGGTACCGAAGCCGGGACCTGAGACCTGACATTCGCAAAATAGTCATCTGCGCCCTTACGAAGACTGCCACAGCCATGAGGAAAGTGCACGCATCTGTTGAAAAGAGCAGACGGATGTCTCAGCGGACCGCTGGTACGGATTGAGGAACATCGGAAAGAGCGCTCAGTCGCGATGTCCAAGCTGGGTATCATCAGTTTCCGACCAAAAAGAGGCATCGACGACTACCTCAGCGAAAACTTTAATCCTCGAGCCATGACCAAAACCAGCTATGAAATGCTGGCAGCCCTCAAAAATGGCAGCCTAGACTATAAACTGCCTGTATCGTCATCAGCAACACCCACGCTGATGAACAGCCACGGCCAGTGACTATCACTCACGCTCTTTAAAACTTTTGCGACTAAAGGCCAAGTCAGCTTCCAAAACAAACGCGCTGCTGATGGCTCTGAAAAGACTGATACCCTCAAACATCCACAGATTTGACTGAAGAAGTTTTATCTTCCTCTTTGACTTTACGGAAAACCCACGAACGCAGAATGTCACTCAACACTCGGGCTCTGGCCAATGGCCTTGACCAACCGTGATACTGGCTACCAAAGCCAATCCTGGAAACCCGTACCGTTGCTGGATTGATTAACACGTGGAACAATTGCCCTCTAAGATGTCCACAGCTTTGTCAAAGGAATTCCTGAGATTGAGCCGGCAACCCCGCCTCTGATCCTAACACTGAATATGACCTTTAGCCGACCTCCTTGCTGGACAATGCCCATCATATGGGACGAGACCGGCGTTGCCAACTTCTGGCTACGACAAACGTACATCATTCCAAAACTGGACTGGGGGAGACGGATGGGACGATTCCTTCTCCAGGCTACACGGCGGTTTATTCTATGTACCATGGCGTCCTGGGACATACCATCGAAATTCCGAGGGCAATCAAAAGGAGTCCACCACAAGGCTGGATATGATACAGTTCTAGGGAGGCCTATGACTATCAGCTCAGGGCGACAAACTCAGCGAGAATGCGTACTCAACTTCTGCACCGCGGCATCAATAAGAGTCGAAGATCCTACCGCGAGTGAACTCACGTCGGACCAGATGGATAGTCGGGTCGTAGGCCCGGATTAAAGGGCCGAGGATTCTTTCCAGACTACTATGTCATCCCGATAGCAGTGGACAAGGACAACGATACCCAGAAAGCCTTTAATATGATTGACGTATTTCAAGCTGCGCGGTGTCCCTGGTCAAAGAACTCAAGGAAGACAGTGGCAACTATAAAAGGCGATTTGTGGTTGTCGATATGGCCCAGGCCAAGCGCAGCTATGCCACCATGTCCCTCTACAAAGGCTCAAATGAATCCAAGTGGGCAGCCATGTGCATGCGGAATTGGTCGTCAATTTCCCTGATACTGAAGGCTTTCAAAGCAGCCAGTCTTTGGCGACAAGCTCTTTGAAGGCAAAGCGGCTCTGCGACGTGACAGCCCTCCGTGCTGCACATTGTGCCAGTCGAGGTTGATCAGAAAGCGCCTTATTGCGTCATTGCCAGCGTCTGAGATTGCGGTCGAGGCCGTCAGCATAGCTCTTGCTGGTAGCAGAAGAGTCTATCGACCAGATGACATGGCTACATCGTTGATACACCGACCTTTACCAGCCTCCTGAGATCGTTACCTGGCACCAGTGGTGACGCCCTATATAGATTCCACAGGGCCGACTCTGAAAGCCTCTCTCCGGGTCTGCGCGCCACATCAGTTTTTACTGGGCGGGTAGTGGACTCACCGCACTCACACTGCTTTGGCTCTGAAAAATATGGGCTTTGAAATCGTTGACAGCGCAAAGAAATGCGGACGTCATCGTCCTTGGCTGCTGTATGACCAGTCTCTTGTCGGACTTAAAGCAACCATCGTCTGTCGGAGGGCTCTGCTATGCGGCGCTTGGAAAAACTAGGAGATCTGATGGATGGTTGACGCTGAAGGCGCTTCAAGAACGGCGGTATTTGGAAAGACTGATGAAGGCCGTTAGCAAGACCAAGACCCAGCTGACCAGCGGCTACAAGAAAGGATGGACTGCTTTTGCTCCAGCTCGGTAACTGGATTGCAGATTCACTGCCAACTGGGACTCTTGCCAGCTTGTTGCGCGCGCAACTTCTACATCGCTGGCTGGTGGCCTGGCAATGAAAACTGGCCAACAAGTCGACCTTGCCATTGCCGGCGCTCATAAAGAACAGCCTCTCTTTGTCTGTGCTGGCAATCCGACCACGTCGCAAACACTGCACTGTCTACTCGCTGGATCTCGCAAATGCTGTCTTTGGCGGCCAGTTGGCGGGCAGACAGACCTCCCAAGTCCTGCGACACCTGACCCAGCCTATCAAGCGCCACGTCAGACTGTCAACCCGACTGGAAGCCTGCTACAGTGAATCCACCGGCTCAAAGCGGTAGTCACAGACCTACAAAGAATCAGACCCTTCCGCGGACTGGCAGCCAAGACTGCTAGCTTTGCTCCTGGCTGGACTCCATCGCAGGGTACGCTGGACTCTTACTTTTTAAAGAGAAGGCTAATGCCATACGCTTACACCTCCCCAGTGATGCGGGAGGTGTAGCGCAGATATAAACTCTGCTATTTTCCACACATAGGTATGAAGCGGATGGGTCGGATAGGCAGCTCACGCGCCAACTCTGAGGTTACATAACCAATGCCGCGTGCATAACACCGAGGGATTCGATTGACGATAGTGGCACGGTCAAAGGCTACAGTATCAGGCTAGCATGACTGAAGAGCTAGATTTGGCTCACCGTAATTTTCAATCACACATATCTCCGTCATTTTCACGATAGACCTTGCCAATACACTCTACTTCCAACTCAATTCCCTGATGGGCATGAATGGTTGTCACAGCTGACCTTACCCGTTACTTGCCCGCCGGAACTGTACGTCAGCGTTTCCAGAATAAACATCTTCATCCAAAATGTAAGGAACGCTCCTTTTGTGAAATATCCTGAATGGTCCAGTTCGTCTTAAGAACGACAAACTTCGCGCATTCCACATATGGGACGGAAGACTCTCAGCACTGCTAATAATTTCCTTTTTCAAATTCGCTCAGAATCGTAACCAACTCGTACGCTCTGCAAACAGCAGACCATAATCTTCACATTATAAGCTGACAATCCCTTTCACCTTTTTGAATGCAGTTAAGGCCCAAGACACTTACTTAAAGCGAGGCATATTAATCCGTGCTAAAATATCCTGCATGCCTGAGCCATTGCGAGTGACACCATATTCTTTAGCCAGCTTGTCCAAACGGTTTGTTTCGAGATGGCTTGATGTCGTCCAAAGGGTAGATAAGCCTCCTCACGTCGTCATTGATACCTAACTCCATGCTTGATGGCTGTTTTCATCATACGTTTCAGCATATAAGGAAGCAATGGTGACAATGGCAATGTCAGCGTCGCACTCTTTAAAGGAGACGTTCAGCATTATCAGAAATCAGGACTGCAGTCCTACAGCTACAGCTCTGCAAAATCGCAACATCACGTCCTACCAGCAGCAGGATTGTTATCAACCAGCTCCGTACGATTTCTACACCGTGATCCAGCAGATACTTGAAAATCACTTTTAGACATCTTGCCGCAGCCATACTGGACAGCACTGAATTGCATGTTCTCATGGCAAACCCTCCATTAATTGTTATTATTTTTCTACAATTATAGTATAATATCTCCTAAGTAACTAGAGAGTCAATAGAGGTTTTATGATTTTGCGTATCAGAGTTTTTCCCAAAATAAATCAGATTTCCATCCAAACTCTGCGATTCTGTGACCAAATCAGTCGCTTTACAAACCCCTATAAAGTCGGTCCAGGAAACCAACTATCGCTACTACCACGTCAATCAATCTTCTCTGGTTGGCTCCATCCAGTACCACTGCGCCTGTAGATTTTCTCTGAGAGACATCAAAGAAATTCTGTATCGGCAGGATCATTTTCAACTGCACCAGCTTGTCGAGGGCGCTATCAGCGCCTTCTAGAGGAAAAAGAGAGAATTTAGACAAATCAAGAAATCGAAATCTTTCGAGTCTGAGTGCGTGTCTATGGCGAAAAAGCAGAGCGAGCAAGACAAAATCCTAACTTTCCTGAACGGCAGCTGCTTGCGCGAAATTGATCAAAATATTTATCAAATAGAAAAGCGAAGAATACGAGACTTGCTCTCCGCTGCTTCAAACAAGAAATCCTGCGTGCAGTCCTTTTCACTACCCATTTCAGCCGATGTTGGCTCCATTGTGGACAGAGCTCTGAGAAGATTTCAAACAAAAGAAAGATGGATTTCCAAACAACTCTGTCTCTTCCATCTGCATACTCCGATGACTCCCTCACGCCCGTCAGTATTTGCCTTGCTGCGAGGAAATTATGCTGTTGCTTACTGCTCTTCCTTTACAGATGAACTGCAGCTCTGCCGCTGTGCATAAGCTCGTTGACCCAAGCTGGATGATATACTCCTGTGGCGATTTATATCACGAGGTCATCCATGAATTTCAGCCACAACTCCAGAGCAACACCGCGATATCGTGCCATCCGGATGCAAGTTCGGATGGAGGACAAGAGGAGGGAAAGAGGATGCAGCAGAAATTTCTTGCCAAATACTGGGCGCACTCCAGCTTCAAAAGCAGCGAATCATTTTCGCAGAAACCACAATTATATCAAAAAGGACGGGAAAACACCCATCCTTTTTATGTGCTTAATAACCATTGCTTAGCACCTTAGTCTCCTTGCTTCTTCCTTCCAGCTAGAAGACCCATTCCCAGAAAAAGCTAAACCAGCCAAGAGTCAAAACTTATCTTCTTGAGTGCCAGTCTTAGGCAGAGCCTGGGTCAGGAGCTGGCTGCAATCTGGCGATCGGAATAACTTTTCCTTTCCTTCCACCTTGATTGAGAGCTTGAGGCTGGGTCTATTGTCAAAGAGCTGTTTACTTTTTCCAGCCACCACCTGCCAACTTCTACTAGTTTCGTCAACTGCTAGAAGAGCACTTCCTGACCGAGGATGGTTCTGCTGACCGTTCAAGACTCTACAAAGACCCGCTTTTGACCTTTTTGGCCGGCTACAAGTATCCGCCGCTGCCCTTGTTCCAGTTCTGGATTTTCCTGTTCTCGGGTCTGATATGCAATCTCTTCCATTACGACTTCTAAGAGAGCTTTTTCTTCCACCTAGGTCCCTTTATCCCTTCTTCCGGAGTGACCTGATGACTTGGTTTCCTAGAGCCAGAGGCAGCTGGAGCCATCTTCAGATCTGCTCTGCTTTATCTAAATCCGCCTGCTCCGCTTTTCATCTGCCAAGAGAATGAGCTCGAGCCAAGGCTGACTATTAGCCTGAACTGTCTCCCATCTGTGTGAGGCTTGGATCTAGACTAGCCGTACTATCTACCACTTTCTGCAGAGAAGCCTTATTAACTGCTGGCGCATGAAGATTTGGTCACAAAGAAATTTACGCGCTTCAAGTCCCCATCCCAGAGTCCCAGACCGATGAGCATCATTATAATAAGGCTCAACCGTATCAAATTGGTGGTTCAGGTATTCTACACCGTCCACAGATACACTGACACCATTTTTGGTTTTCACTAGCTTAACATGGTGGAACTCGGCGTCATCAGATGCTTGCCATTCATGCTACTTTCTGCAATCGTCTCCCGCCAAAGCGGTAAGTCAGATCTTATCATTATCGCCAAATTGAATAGAATAAGCATTGCGAGGATCAACATTTTTCAGACGCATAGAGAAAATACATCAAGCCTTTTGATACTTGTGATCCACATCCAAGTTATACTCAGAGAAAGAATCTTCTGACCTCCCCATATAATAATCATTGGCGCTGGTTATTCTGATTATAGAGGCTTTTCACCGTCGACATACCACTTACACCGAGACAGCTTTTAAGTCTCGAACATTGGTCTTAAAGTCATTACGGCTGATATTGATGGTGAAGGCCTTGGAAAGGCTTGGATTTTCTCTTAGGTCGCCGTTACCTTGACCACACCCCTTTGCAGAGCAGTCACTCGGTAGCCTTTGCCATCTTTTCGTGACAGAGACCAGGTCTGGCTGATCCACACTCCAGCTGACCGCTTGAGGACACTTGCTGGCATGACATATAGCTCAAATCCAAAACTATCACCGGACATAAATATTATTTGTTACAGGAGAAGCCTGCACTAGTTCCAGTGGTTTGGTCACTGCCTGTTTGTCTTTCCAGATGCCCTTCAGCGGATAAAGATAGATGTCAGCCTTAAGCACCACCTTCTACAAAACACACTAGTAGCAAACTATTTGGTGCAGGGAAAATCTGATTGGCACTCGCTACAGCATATCCTTGCTGGCAAAGACTTCCTAGGCTGGAGCGATCTACGTAGAGATGCGGATCTATGCTGCCATCCGCATTGCGCTTGACGGACTGGCTATCCACCTGAGCAAATTTATATGCGAGAAGAATGCCGGACTGGCTGCGGTCAATAGAAAGGTTTCCTTTTCTAAATCATAGGTAACTCTAGTCACTTCTCCATCTCCAACCCGCAGGTTAAAACCGACTTTCTTGGTCGTTTCACTTGGCCGGAAAGTAGAGACAATTTCATACTGATCACCGGAAAAATCTTTCAACAGCCCATTCTCCTCACTAACTTCCACGTCTTTATACACAGCCTTGTTTCTTCCTGACGCAGAGACTGATAAGCTATAATTGAGCGTCTGGAGTCAGCCGATAGCTGCCGTCTTGCTTGATAAGGCCTAGTTTGAGGTTAAGATTGAAGGTGCCGTTGAACTCTCGACCGACGGCATCGGCTACCAGATTACAGTAATCTTCCCAGGTATTCATCCAGTTAGACTCGATAATGTCGGGTAGGGTTGGATTAGCCTTGCTGCCAAAGTCCTGAACGTAGTAAGTCATGGCCGCATAAGAGTCTTTACCAAAGTTCATGACCTGATCAGCCTGAGCAAACTCAGCATCTGGGACGAAAGTCCACTTGCCCTCCACCTGTCTAAAATCACCGACCTTATAGGAGCCCCCACGAACAGGACCCACTGAGGCTGCCATCGTCTGCCCAGTAGAGGATAGAGATCTGGGACCTCCGATGGAGATCCGCTGAGATTGACTCACCTTCCAGTACACTTAGATTATCAGACGAATAAATTCTCAGCGGTCCGCCTGCAACGACCATAAACCATTTGCCCTCCCAACGGAAGACCTGGTCACGAAAATCTTGAGATTGCAGTGGATCATCCGTCAGTCAGCTGCAATTTGATCAAGCTTCGTCCAAGTCCGGCCCTCATCTTTACTGTAGGCTAACTTAATGCGCCCTGACCGTTTCCGTCGGCGGTAATCAGTGCGACTAAACCGCCCTGGTCATTGTCAAACAAACCAGAGGAATTGGTGGTATCTGCTACTATTGATCCTGAGAACGCATAGCCCCGGTAGCATCCGGATAAAAAGGCAACCGGCTGTTCTTCCCAATGAATCAAATCCTTGCTGGTCGCATGGCCTCAGTGCATAGGCCCCACTTGGTATCGTCATGCAAAACTGATAGAAGAAATGATAGACTCCTTGTAATAAACCAGCCCGTTGGGATCATTGGCCCAACCGTCCTTGACCGAATAGTGGTACTGACCGCGATAGAGCTCATTGTAGTATACCTCATCTGCCTGCCGACGATGGACATTGAGCCGGTAAGTCAGGCTGACCTCACTGCCCATCCGCATCCGTCACAGTGCTGGTTACAGTCAGATGGTTTGCCCCCACTGCCAGCGGGATATTCTTCAAATCACTATAGACCCTACCTGCAACATCGGTCACGCTTGCGGCAGCAGGATGCTACGACGGTCAGGTCTACAGTCTCAGCTATCATGCTTGGACATACTGGATGGTGATCAGACACTAAACTGACGCTTTCTGCTCCACTTTCCCAACCGAAGAAGTCACCCTTATATCCTCCAACTCGGGATTAGACTGAGGAGTGATTTCTTTATAAAAGGTATTTTGAAAAAGCAGCTCGCTATTCCAGTTAAGTAAGCCAAAATAGCCTTCTGACAGATAAGTATTCTGCCCCTTATCATCTCTCTGAAGCGTGTAATCTCCTGAGCTGGCCACTAGAATATCATTGACATAGTAGGATACCCAAGAGCCGATAGAAACGACCTTGAGTCGATATTTATTATCATCCGTTGGCTCGATATGTTTTTCATTGATAAACTGATAGTCACGCCCGCCTTGCCAACGCCAAAACTTCACATTGTCTGCCACCATCAATATTAACTGCATAGCTGCTCTTGTCATCCGGATTATTATTACTGCGGAAAATGAGGGCTGCCGCCCCTTCCTTACTGAGGAAGGTTACATCCGTTGAGTAAACAAAATCCTTGCCCTGACTTTGAGAGTAAAAGAAACTATCACCTTTGCCTCTGGCATCACTATAAAGTCCTTGCTCCCGGACTTCCCAAACTCCATTTTTGTCTCCCTTGGCTTCTGCCAAATTAGTATTGAAGCCTGACTGCTTATCTACAGTCTCTGCGGCAGGGAGTTTTTCCGAAGCAACTTCCTTCGTTACTGGCTGTTCGTCTTCTTCCTGTTTGCTCTCTTTAGCATTTGCTGTGACTTGATCTTCCTTATCAGCCTTTCGATTAGCCGACTCTACTGCTGCATCCTGACTACCTGCTTCCGTCGCTACAGTTGCAGCAGTCTCCCCAGCTACAATGTTCTCTGTCTTATCGGCATTCCTTGTAGAAGCAGCTGTTTGCTCACTCTCAGGCTCCGAGACAGCTGATGAATCAGTCTGCAAGAACTGAGCAGGGGCTGGATTAGCCTTCCCCTCATCCGCATAAACCACTCCGCCACCATCTAACAAGAAAGCTCCAAAAGCAAGCAGGGCGCACCCAAACACCCAACGCTTGCCGCTTTTTCTCATAAACCAATTTTTACACACTTTTTCCTGATGATTTTTCATGACACACCTCAATATTCTAAAAATAAAATCAGACTCCTCACAACCAAATTTACTTCTACATAAGGCACTCCTTTCACCTTTTCTTGTTCAAAATGAACACCTCGTTTTGTCACCTAACTCCTTTATAAAAAGAAGCAATCTCAATAATCTAAATATAACAAATTTTTGTAAGCGCTTCACCTAACGTTTGTCATAAAAACAAAATGACAGATGTCATATTTTCGAAACGAAGAAAAACAAAAAGCCTCCTAAACGGAAAGCTTTTGTTTGTTTTAAATTTATTCTGAATAGGATGCTGCCAGCTCGTTCTTTAGATATTCTGCCAGATGCTGATGAGCAAAAATTCCTGCTTTTTCTTCTGCTGTCGGATTATAGTTGGTATTGGTGTTCACATCATAGACATAGATCTGACCTGCCTCCGACTCTACCCACTCAATAGCCGCCACATCAATACCAGCCTGAGCTAGAAATGTCTCGTAAAAGCCTGCCTTTGACTAGCAGGCACTTGGCTCCGTGATTTGAAAACTTATCCGAGGTCTCCAACTGAGGCAGGCTTTTGCCCAATCTGACCATCTGCCGGACAAAAGCTGAAAGCCATCTGATGAATCAATGGACACCGTATAAAAGAAACTTCTGGTTGATAAACTCCGAACGACGAATACGACCATCCGCAGGCTTGATATAGGCTGGAGCAGGTAATCCCATCCACAGAAGGCTCAAAAGCAGGACTCTCTACATAGGATTCAGCTCTTCCTCACTATTGAAGAGCTGCACTCTCCCAAACCTTTCCCCGCCCGATTATGCTTGGTAATCAGGGGATAAATAATAAAGCTTTCTAGCTGCCTCAGAATATTCTCCTGTCCCCATGGCTACTGTCTCTGGATAAAGCAATTTCAGCCTCGAAAGCTTCAAATATTGTTTAATTTTGCTGATTTCAGATTAATAGCCCCTTTGCCGTTGATGACCTTAGCGACCGTGAGCTTCCAGCCAAGTTAGAACTTGCTCTGTAAATTCCGGTGCATAGCGGTGTCACGCTGTATGAGAAGAGGCTGACATCCGATTGTAGAAAAATTCCTGTTGAGGGGCGGACTCTGCAAATCTAGGATCACTCTGACAAATCCCACGTTCATAGGGCACATCTTTTTCCTCCAGCCACTTGACCAAAGTGCCGTCCTCAAATTTTCATGAATAACGTATACTTTTGCTTCGGCTCATAAGTCTCCTCTCCATTATGAATACCGAACAGCCAGCTTGCTGCTTTTCGATTCTTCTACTACATTGCCTTCCGTCTTTTCAATAACACTGACGGCCAAGACCTGGCCTAGAACATTGAGGGCAGTTCGACCAGCATTGACAAAGAAATCAACCGCAAAAATCAAGGCAACGCCTTCCACCCAGTAGGCCTAGCTGAGGGCAGCAGCTGCCAGCAAGACAACAATCGCTCCAGAAGGCACCGTCGCAGCTGTTTTACCAATCAAAGTCAAAAGCAAAACAGTAAAGAAAAGTCCTGATACAGAAAAAGCAATCCCATAAGCATGGGCAATAAAAATAGTTGCTACAGGAAATACAGCAGCCCCTCAAGATTAGAAAGTGTAACCCAAAAGGCACAAACTAAATCTACTGACATGCTCATCATACCCTCGCTGCTTTTAAATCTTTCAACAGAGGCGGCAGGACAACACTGGAACTGCCAGAGACAAAAGCCAAAGTCAGAAGGCTCCAAATCCGTTGTAAGCTTGTCAGATAAGGAATTCTGAAAGCAAGAGCAATCAAAGGAAAAATTACTAAAGCTAGCACCGCATAAGCAGATAAGTTCCTCATACAGTTGCCCCCAAACCGATCAACTTGTCGACTCCTGTCGTAGCCACATCCTTAGCAACAAAACCAAAAATACCAATCGGAGCAGCTTCACAATCACACCGACAATTTTTATAAATAGCCTCAATCCAAATCTGCAGCAGCTCAACAGCTTTCTGAGTCTTTTCTTCCTTGAGACTTCCAAGCCTAAAACCTAAAAATATAGCAAAAACAATAATAGGAAGCAGAGCTCCTTCTGAAAGCGACTTGATAATATTAGAGGGAATGAAGCTAAGCAAAAACTCATCCAACTGAATACTTTTGGCAATCCCATCAATGCTGGCTCCCGCCTGACCGATATTGACTCCCTGACCAAAAGCCTAGATAATAGCTGCAAAGACAAAAATAAAGGTAATCTGCCGTCGTGACCGCAAAGAAATAGAGCAGACTCTTTGACAAAAGCTTCCCGAAAGATTTCTTGCCGATCCACCAGCCACAGCTACGACCACAACCGGAAAGACTAGCGGAATAATCACTCATATTAATCAAACTGATAAAAAGCTTGACCCAAAACTGGTAAAAAGCCGAAAACTGCGGCCAGATAAAGAGCAACAAGAACACCCAATCAAAGCAATCAACAGCTGCAAGCCCAGAGAAATCTTTTGACCATAAAGAAACGATTTTCATCCCAAACTCCTTTAGTCTATTTTGATAGCTATTTTACTAGATTGCCCCTATCTGGCTAATATATATTTTCTATGAAAGTAATAGAAGAATTTTATAGGTGAGTTGAATAGTGAGACATCCAAGAGTAAATTCTTGAATGTCTGTAAACATTTAATCTCCTAAAACTCCAATACTTGCTTAGTTATTTTGCTTTTTAGCTCTTATAGAGACATCTAATTGCTCCTCATAATCCCAACAGAGTTTTGAGCGTTCTCACCGATATCATCAGTTGCTCAGAACATCTTTTCGAAACAACTCTGCATTAGTATCCATTTGAAAAATATCGGATGCACCTCCACAGAGCAGTTCTCCGTTTGCTATTTGATAGACTTCATCTTTTTAATTGCTCTGTCGTATGAGGGACATAAGACAATTGTCTTCTAAATATTCCTCTTTTCTTTAATTCCCTCATCTTTTTATCAAACTGTTCATCCAGTCTATAAATTTCTGCATTCATCTTTATCACCTAAACTAACTTTTTGATTGGACTTGTTAATTCTGGTTTTGGCATTTGCGATAGATAGTCTTTAGCTGCATTGCTGCTGTGACCTTCTAGCCCATCCGTGATATTCGTATTATATGTGTAGCATAATCTTGCAGTTCTTGTGCTTTTGGTATTTAATGTTTTGTTGACGCCTCTCTCTGGCCTTGAGCAGCTGCTACAGAGGCTACGTAACAGCTTTGATAGCTACTCTTTGTTGATTCTTCAATATTTCTATTACAATATTTTCACTTGTTTTCTCTGCCATAATTATCCTTTGCTTTTATCATTTTAAAGCTTCCAGTACAATCAGAGAGGCTGCAAAAATATCTGCACGCACCTTGAGCATCTACTTGCTCAAGATTTTTGTGCACACTGAATCATGTCTTTGAGAGAAATTAGTTATCTTAGTTTCAAATTCTTTTAAATGAGTGATATTTGATTCGTTAATCCCTGAATCCCACAAGTTTTTCAAAGGACGAGTTCTGACATTAGCCCCTCTATCTCGAAGCAGACAACAAACTTCCTAGAGCCTCATAGCACTTCTCTTAGAGTCGATAAATTCCTTAGATTTGATTCGGCATATCAGCTAAGGCAGTTTTCACTTCAGATATCTTTTTGTTCAATATCTGAACCAGCCAATTCTACAGCAGTATACAATAGCTGACTCCTCAGCAAAATACGATCTTCGCAACTACCTGCAGCTTGATTCTCTCGTGTAAATTATTCGGATTCTAAGATCAATTCTCTCGATCCCATTCAGAGACTCCTTCTTTGCATCCTTGATGATTTTTGCATATTCCTTTTCATAATTTTTCTATATGTGTCTATGAGCTTATCTCTGTTATTAAAAATATTCCGTACTTCTTCCCAGCTCAACCCCAATTTATCTTTTTATCTCAAATTATACTAATCTAGTAGGGCTCTCCCTCTTTCATACTATCTAGTAGTTGTCCCGCTAATCCTATTAAACTCCTCTGGACTCATGGTTACTAATTTTTCAATCACTTTTTCTGGAACATATCTTTTTATATTTTCAATGCTCTTTTTGTTTTAAGTCCGCAAGTTTGATGACCTGCTTTTCCACAACTCAGGGTGATAGTCTTCAAAGGGACCTCTAAAGAGATTTCCCTTACTATCTATCTGATAAGCGCCCTAAAGTCATGGGAGGAGTGTTTATCCATCATACTTGTATATTCGATCGGATCTACCTCTGACATCACCAAATTGCTGATCCCAAGGTTTATCACGATTGAGCATACTAACAGGATCAAAGGTTAACATAATAAGTTGTTTAGTATCTAATTTGTGGGATTTTATCGCCATAACCTGCTTTTTCTAGACTCTTTAGTAGGATCCGGACCATCAAAAAGAACAATATGGCCAACCTTACTCAACTCTTCCTCATTAAGTCCTGCAACTCCCTGTATCGAAGTCATCGTCCCCAACGAATGAGCCGTTATATCCATCTTGTATCTGGTGCTGCATATTGGTTTTAGTTCAGCTATTTTGCCTTCATGCCTTCAGTAGCATGCTTGGCTTGAGGAATAATCGCGTCTGTCGGCAAAAGGCCACTATCATTGTATACCCAATCTTGAAAGTTGAAATCGCTAGGGTTGTATGTCACCATAGTATTCAACCCAGTTCTTTTGTGCCTCATCTATATCAATTCAGAAACCATCACTCCCACGAACGGCAAAATAGGTCTGTTTGGTATTTTGGTTAATCGTATCTGTATCAGTGACATAGTAGGCATTGTAGCCTGTCTTTTTGTCTTCAACAGTCCTTCATTGTCAGGTTGAAGATAAACCTTCCCATAGTTGAGGAGGTCAGTGCCACCACCTTGGGTAACTTTGGCCTTTTTATCTTTTGGCATCTTTAGAGAAGTCAAATACTAAGACTTACCATGAATTAAGTATTTTTGTTCTTCAGGAAGTAATTGTTCTAGAAACTCAAATCCATTCGGTCTATCTCTATAGGCTGATTCCGCTAACGAAGCGTATATATTATCAAAACTTTTTACAATTCCAATTAGGCAAAAAGAATCACTCTTATTCTTAATTGATTACTAAGGAACATCTCATCCATATTTAGTGTTCCATCATCATATTGGAATTAATATTCCCAACTTGAACTGTCAGCATTATTGAAGCCTCCATAAATTTGCAACATTTCACCGAGAGTGACCATTACTCGCTTCACTCCATTCTGTATCCCAATCAATCTGAACAGATTCGACTTTTTGGACTCTGGGCCTTTCACAAATCAATTATTTCTTGCTCATGATCTTTGAGATATCGACTGTTTTTGTTTGATAATCTCCTCGTCATCTTTGATAGCCTGAAGAAGTAACTTTCCTTATCTTTGTTTTATTACTCTTTTGAGTCATGGCACTTTTATCCTCCTATACTTACTAGTACCACTATTGATGCAACTGTTGCAATTATGATTTTCGTTCGTTTCTCATAGCGCCTCCTTGTATTATTTTGATTAATATTATACCGCTAATCGTCTAGCAACACCAAGAAAGTTTAAACTTTTTCTTTTTAATCTTTTTGGCTGTCGCCTTATTGAATGGCCAACAGTTCTGTATTCATGACATTAATTTACCTGAATCAAGTACTATCCGGCTTTCCAAATCTAATTATTCATATGGAAAAGATGATTAGGTCTATCCCTATAGGTTGATACCGCTAATGAAGCATATATATCATTAAAAATCTTTCAAATTCTAATTAGGTAATTGGTTCCACCTCCGATGCTTATGTAATCGACCCATAATCATTTCTTCCAAGATTTACACTTTCATCATCATTAATTTGGGATCGCTCCCTCAACCCGATTCTTCAATATTATTTATACACTTAAAAACATTAATATAATACTCAGGTTTGTAAGACCGCCATCACTCCATTGCGTCTCTTCCCAATCAATCTGAACTGATTCAATTTTTGGACTTTGGGCTTTTCACTAAAAATCGATTATTTCCTGCTCATGTTCTTTGAGATAGGCGAGTTGTTTTTGTTTGATAGCTTCCTTGTCATCTAGCAATATCCTTTTTGAAGAAACGACTTTCTTATCTTGTTTATTACTTTCTTTTTGAGTCATGGCACATCCTCCCAGACTTACGAGCGCCACTATTGAGTGTAATTGTTGCAATTATGATTTTCGTTCGTTTCTTCATAGCTCCTCCTTAGTATGCTTTATTAATTATCAGAATCTAAATTCTAATTAATCAATCATCCTACCTCCTATCGTAGGTTCGTGAATCATACATCCCTCCATATCAATTGACTTATCATCATTAATCGGTATATCCACTCCCCAACCCGATTCTTCAATATTATTGATACGCCCAAAAAAACATTAATATAATACTCGGGATTTGTAAGACCGCCATCACTCCATTGCGTCTCTTCCCAATCAATCTGAACTGATTCGACTTTTGGACTTTGAGCTTTTACCAAATCTATAATTTCTTGCTCATGATTTTTTAGATAAGCGAGCTGTTTTTGCTTGATAGCTTCTTTATCATCTTTGATAGCCTTTTTTTGAAGAAGCAACTTTTCTTATCTTGTTTATTACTTTCTTTTTTTGAGTCATGGCACATCCTCCCAGACTTACGAGCGCAACTATTGATGCAATTGTTGCAATTATGCTTTTCGTTCGTTTTTTCATAACGTCTCCTTAAATTTTTTGATACCACAATAATTTTCTAAAACAGCTGGTAACATCCATACTAATTTTTCAGTCACTCAAAACTCAATATTACACATCTAGTGTACTATATAAATTTTTTTAAAAATCTATAAATTACTAAATCTTATCAAGCAATTTACTTAGACTTATTTTACAAATCATAGCCACCCATCTAGGGACCACACACGCAAGGCAGGTGGTTTATTTTTTTCTTGTACCTTGGAGAGCCAGACAGGCTGAAAACCACATAACTACTTTCTCTATCTTCAATATCTTTGCTCCCTCTTCATTACACCTAATAGAACTCTGCTAACATTACTTCAATTTCTATCGAAAGAAGTTGTTCTAAAAATCTTTAAAACAAAGAGATAAAGCAAAATCATTAAATTGACTCTTTTAATTTCTTATATGATATAATTATTTTAAAAAAATCATATTAGTGAGAAATATTATGTCAAAGACAAAAGGTAACAAAAAAAGAAATTCTTCTAAAGTCAAAATATATCTTAGGAAGCGGAGCTTTTAATTTTAGCCTCTACAGTTCTTCTGCCTAAAGTTTTGAAAAAACTAGAAATTATGTATAAAAAAAGCAAGTAAACACTAACTAATCATCTAAAAAAACTAGTTTTGATGGGAAGGACACGTTAGTTAAAAAATCTGACTATAACAAAGGTAGAAGATAATGCAAATTAATACTGACAATATTGCGCAACAATGTCTCAATGCGATTAATGATAGAATTCATAATTTAAAAAGATTAAACATCATCGTAATTGGCAAATCAGGTGTCGGTAAAAGCACACTAATCAACAGTTTGTTTAGAGGGAATTTTGCTGATACTGGACTAGGCCGACCAGTAACTCAGGAAATTCGCAAAATTGAAAAAACCGGATATCCTTTGGCTATTTACGATACACCTGGCTTTGAATTGTCATATACCCAACAGGAGAGTGTCAAAGATGAAGTGATTAAACTAATTAACAACGGTTACTCTTCTAATGATATCAATGAGGTGATCCACTGCATTTGGTATTGTATTAATGTCGGTTCAAACCGTACTTTCGATAGTTCGGAAGTGGAATGGCTCAGAGAGTTTTCTGAGAAAGAATAAACAGTCTAAAGTCCCAATCATTGTTGTCCTTACTCAATCTGTACCTAAGAAAAAAGCACTAGAAATGAAAGCTCATGTTGAGCAGGAAAACTTAGATGTTTGTAAAGTTGTGCCAATTTTAGCTCAAGATATGGATTTTGATGAGGAATATGTCGCTAAAGCTTTTGGATTAGATACTTTGATTGATGTAATGTCTGAGGTATTGCCAAACTGAACTACAAGATACTCTCCAAAATATCCAAAAAGTATCTCTGGAATCTAAAAAAAAACATGCTAGGGCAGTCATTGCGACTGCAGTAGCAGCAAGTTTTGGTGAAGGTTTCGCTCCAGTTCCATTCGCAGATGCATTCATGCTTGTTCCAACCCAGATAAGCATGATTACTGGCATCACTGTAATATTTGGACTTGATATAAATAAAACTTTTCTAACCGCCTTTGTATCCTCAACCTTAGGGTCTGGGGGAGCAACATTCCTCGGAAAAACAATTGTCTCTAATATACTCAAATTTATTCCCGGAGTAGGAACAGCAGTTGGCGGAACGATTTCTGGAACTACTGCTGGATTAATTACAACTGCTTTAGGCGAGGCTTACCTATTTTTAATGGAACAAATATTTAAAGGAGAAATAAGCAAAGAAGCTCTAGGTACTCCTGCCGGACAAAAAAACAAATGACAAAACTTTTTTTAGAGAACAATTATCTAAAAAAAGATAATACACCAAGATTTTTGAATCTTGGTGTATTTTTAGATTAAATGTTTTTTTACATCAAAAAAAGACATCCAGAGAAAATTCTTGAATGTCTGTAAATGTTGATAGTATCGTATTGATTAACGTTTTGAGAATTGTGACGCTTTACGAGCTTTCTTAAGACCTGGTTTGGAAAGTATGAATTTCAGTTGGACTAAAAACAGCGTAATATCAAGACTTTTCTCCGCTTTTATAAAAGCTTTTTCCAATCAAATTCAACTAATTTTTATCCGAATGGTGTGGATTTTACCCCCAAAAATTACAGAGAATGGAGCTGATAAACACTAAACGTTCACACCATTAGTTAAATGATTTTTTGTTCATCATTTTTCTTAGATGATAGAACTTCTAATTTATTTCTTATTCAAGCAAAAACAACCTGCTATAAGTAAGAAAGAGGAAGATACAAGAAAAACACGGCGTAAAAACCGATTCAGTTCATTGTCCTCAATCCTTGTCTGCTTCATTTTCTTTTTACGAGATCGTTTTGTGAATCTTTTTTTCAGAGAGTTTTTTTGATCAATATACTTGTCAATGTTTTTCATAAAAATTCCTTGGTCGCTTCACTATCTAATGTTGGCGAGTTCTGAACTTGATTCACTTTCAATTGAACAGATTGAATACCGTAAGAGGCTTGTTTTTTTGGTGGAGTGTTTCTAATTCTTCTTCTGAAATCGGATCTCCAACAACCGTCAAGACCAATTCATTGTTACTTGACTTGTAGACTTGATTAATAACCGTATAATTGGCGAACTCTTTTCCTACAAACTGTTTGATCCCTTCTTTGCGCGCTTGTTCTATTGTCAGAGTAACTGCCGAATAGCTAGCTGGAAGAATCAACAATACAATCAAAGATATCAAGCCAATTCTCATTTTAATGCTCAGCTCTTTAAATGAAGTTAAAGGAGATTTTTCTCATCAAAATTCTTGTTCCAACAATGTTGGCTAGCATGATAAAGACACAGTTGATCAAGAAAAGATAGAGAGCCCCCAATAAAAAAATCGTACATTCCCATTAGCTAAACCATAGCCAGCAGTACAGATAGGCGGCATCAGAGCTGTAGCAATGGCTACTCCTGGCACGATATTGTTTGCTTCTTTTTTCCTTGAACCGATCACACCAGCAATCCCACCAGCAATAGCAATGAGGACATCCCAAATGGTTGGAGAGGTTCGTGCAATCAACTCGCTACTTGCATAAGACAAGGGAGAAATCCAGAAATACAGAGTCGAGACAAGCAAACTGACCAACACTTGAGTCAATAAAACCTCTAGAGATTGCTTGATTAAACGCGTATCAAAAAAATAGCTAAACCGAATCCCAGTCCAACAATCGGTGTCATGAGAGGTGAAATCAACATGGCTCCTATAATGACAGCTGTTGAATTCATATTTAGTCCGATAGAGGCAATAAAAATTGCACACATCAAAATCGCTGTATCTCTCAATCGAACATGAAGGTCATCGTATAATTTCTCACGGTATTCCCGTGTTGAATAATTGGCAGTCATTTGTCCTCTCCTCTTTCCTTATTTAAATTGGTATAATAATTAAAAAAATAACAGCTGATAAACAGCCAAAAAATATGAGCCCATAAATCGTCAAGAAGACACTGGTAATCCTTCCAATCAAGGTCACAGCTAGGAGATCCCCGTAGCCGACAGTCGTCGAAGTCACAAAAGCATACCAAAGACCGTCTCCGTAATTTGTGATAGCAGGTTCAACTAGGAAAAGCACGCCTCCTGACCCAAAAACAAAGGTCACAAAACTCAGAGCAAACCGAGTAAAACCCGTAACCTGCATAATATGCCATAACATTTTTAAACGTTTCATTTGTTCTCCTTATTCATACTAGCTCCTGACCGAGCCGTTTTTTTCCAATAATCAAAGTGAAGATAGGGACATGATCTCCATCAGAGAAAGATAGACAAACTGATAGATCTGATTTAAGCTGATTATCAACTGATATTGTTTGAAAAATGACTGGAAGAAAGACCAGATATGACTGTCTTGAATCAGTCCCTTCTTAATATCAGACAGGATATTAGCTAAAGCTCCCAAGGACTGAAACGGTAAATCCTTGACATTTATATAGATCCGGTCCACCACATCATTCAGACTGGTATCTTGGATGGCATGAAATTCTCCAAAGAGAACTCCTGCCGCTCCAAGAGTAGAAACAAATTCCACCAAATAATTTCTGAGGAAATTTTCTCAACCTTTTCCCATAATGTGTTTAGTGCCATCCATAACGATCCCAACCAGAAAAAGGAAAGAAAAACAAGCAAAGAAATTTTTGCCGTAAATCCCAAAAAAAGCTTCAAGACTTGGTGTTGTTGGTTTTCTAACTCTAAAACCAAGATGGTCATAATAATTGCTAGAACAGCATCTGTCAATACAATTAATCTGTCTTTCTTCATCGGATTGCATCCCCTTTTCTTTTTTTGTAACATTCTATCTTATCGCATAATATTGGATATTCTTTCATAATCCGACTACAAACAAAAAAATAAACCAAAAAGTATGTCCCTATTATACTATATTTAACTCTAGAAGTATTCATCCATCTAATTAATAAATATATCATATTTCACAATAAGTGAATACTATCAAAGATTCATCCCTTTCACTTCATCATGTAGTGTTGCTTAGATTTATCAAAAAAACAACCAAATTTGTATTAATTTCAAGTATCACCTAGTTACAAAAAAATTTGGGGTGAACAGAAAAAAAGCATCCCGTATTTTTTTGATACGAAATGCTTTCAATAAGTTTAAATAAGTTTTAACGTTTACTAAATTGTGATGCTTTACGAGCTTTTTCAAGCCTGGTTTTGGAAAGTATGGATTTCAGTTGGACTAAAAAAACAGCGTAATATCAAGGATTTTTCTGAACAATATCTACTTTATTTAATTTCATAAAATCTGAATCAATATGTTTTATAAAATAGGGGAATAGTTTAGGGTCTCTAAGCATTAAAATAATACACCTAACTTTGGTCACCGTTTTTTTAGTTATTCACTCTTTTTTTCGGATAGTGTTTTTTTAAAGTTATGATGTAAAAATGCCGCAATTAAAAACACTATACATCATAATCGGAGGATAGAGAATTAAGGACAGAATCAATCCCACTCCTTTAATTATTAGGGTCAGGTATCAATAACTTTCCTATATTGTGCGGTAGCTTCAAGTAATTCTTTCTGATCTATATTGGGTTTATCAATTACTTTATGTAAAAACCAGTTTTGCTACCGTTGAAACAATAACGATCAGTCCATAAAAGAGCTGTGCCGTATGATTCATGAAATGACTACTAACTATTCCAGTAGCATAGGGGCATAAATGAAACAAAAAAATAAAAGATACAAATTCTTTTCAAATTTCTTCCTTTTCAACTTGGCTAACTTGACCTGCATTACCTAGGTCGCTTTGCTTTAAATTATACTTTTTCTTAAACATTTTGATACAGTAGGTATTTCTTGTGAGTAATTTTCATCAAAAATTTCATATATAATCTCCCTATAATCATGGAAAAAGTAGTAAAAAAATAGTTGTTATCCTAGTTGATTAAAAAAATCTCTGATTTCCTCATCCTTTATAAAATAATATATAATTTTCCCCTCTCTTCTAGTGTCCAAGATGTTTTGATTGGCTAGTTTACGAAGATGGTGGGAGGCAGATGCCATACTGAGATTTAGTAAACAGGCTATATCACAGACACAGAGTTCTTCAACAGCAAGGAGATAAAAGATGATATTTATCTGTTTATTATCGGTAAATTTTTGATAAAATGCGAAGTGATTTTTTTGGACTTTTTTTCCTTTTCCAAGGTAGTTCGTTGCGGTTGTAACATTTTGTTGATTTATAACATCCACTTGACAGATACTATCTTTTTTCATAATTTTTTCTCCTAGCCTAACACAGCCCATAGCATGTCAAAGCTGTTGTTTTCAATCAGGATATACATCCCCAATCCTAAATAGACAACGGCAATAAACCATCTGCTATATTTTTCCAAAGTTTCTCCAACAGAAGGGACTTGTGCTAATTTTTGGGCAGAAAAAAACCAAGAGATAAATCATGACTAGAAAAGTAAGTAAAGTCACTATCAAATTCGCTAAATTTAAGGTGGTAAAATATGGGACAAAGACACCAATATTGTCAGCGCCACAACTTGCAAAAGTAATCATAGCGACTAGAAAAATCAGGTTTTTATTGTCTTTTCGCAAACCATCTTTTGCAATAGCTTCTCCATCAGAATCTCCTAAAAGCAAAACTTTGAGGCCTAGGAAAATTGGAATCAAACCGAGTAAACCTAAAATCTCTTTACTAGGAATATAATTTAAGACAAATGCAAAAAGCAAACTTAGGAATATTAGACTAACAGAGCCTAGAAATTGTCCTAAATAGATGTTAATGATGTCCTTTCTGCTTTTTCTTTTGGCAAAAAATAACATTAGGATAATAAGTAAGTCTACGGCTGTCCCAGAATACAGGATTATTGAAGTAACAATATTTTGAATCATAAAACACCTTATTCAAATATTTTTTTGAATGTATTCTAACATTAAACTTTGTAGATGTCAACTTAAAATCCACCAATTAATAATTGCATGTCAATATTTGTATTGTGAAACTAGTTTCAGAAATATATAGTCTTAAAAGTATGTCCACTGCCAATGGTTTTTCAATATTTAAAAGGAGAGAACCAATTTGGTCCTCTCCAGGGTATAATTTTCCATCAACCCACTACAGTTGACAAAGAGCCGTTATTCTCAAATGAGACAACTCCTTTTTAGTTTTTATAACCTCAGCTTCTCGGTCTCTTACCTACTTTTTAATAGAAAGACTACGAAGGACGATTCTTAAAGTAGTCAGATTGTGCAATATCGAAAGATTAGATGGGCAACCAATTTAACAACCCAAATCCAATTAAACTTCCATTTATTACAACTGTTTCTTGAATATTTCTTTGAATTAATTTCTGCAACGATTCAGATAAAAGAATTCAATTCCTCGAAGAAATCTAAACGATTATCTAATAATAAAAATATCACTCATCTGCTTAGAAATATCAGCACTTTTCATTCATCACAACCCCAATATCTGCAAGCGTCAAGGCAGCAGAGTCGTTTAACCCGTCTCCAACCATCAAAATAGTTCGGCCAGCTTTCTGTAATTCCTGAACCAACTGAAACTTACCATCTGGTTTTAAATCAGTATAAACGTTGTCAAATGGCGGATCTTTAACCAACTCTTCTGTTCTAGCCAACGTATCACCAGTTGCCAGAATCAGTTTTTTTCCCTTAGCGCTTTAGCTTTTTCAATGCAACTTTCGCCTCGCTTCTCAAGGGAGTGTGGATACAAAACATCCCAATTAATTCTTTCTTATAAGCCAAAAACAATAAATTGTAATGAGTCTTATATTGCTCAATCAAGGCCAGCTGCTCAGAACTAATTCTTACCTGTTCGTCTTGCATTAGTACATAATTTCCAATGACAACCGATTGACCATCAATTTGCGATTTAATCCCTTTTGCTTTGCAACATACTGAAAGCTTGCCATGCATTTCTTCGTGTTCAATGCCTTCAATTTCAGCTTGTTTAACAATTGCATTGGCAATAGGATGATAGATATGTTCCTCCAAACATGCACTTATTCTTAAAATATCTTTCTCAGTATAATCTCCGAAAGGAAGAACCTTTTCAACCAAAGGATAACTCGTCGTGATGGTACCCGTTTTATCAAACAAGAAAGTATCCACTTCCAGATATTTTTCTAATACATCACCATCTTTAATAACCATTTCTCGATTTAGACCTTCCTTTATGGCCGTAAGGTAGGCTACAGGTGTGGATATTTTTTTAGAGCACATGAAAAAAATCCACCAATAAAAAGAAATGGCTTTTGAAAACGAACCTGTTAACAGATAAGTCAAACCAGCACCTAAAGTTATATT
>BNJU01000478.1_pt1 | contig 138385 bp, 177 predicted proteins | sample 8539281 | NCBI WGS metagenome assembly BNJU01 (sample SAMD00202456, study PRJDB9452) | human saliva metagenome | isolation source: human saliva | place: Japan | reverse complement strand
CGGTAACTTAAAAACTAACTTCCAGTTTCTCACCACCTAGCATTTAGTATGAGAAAAAAACGCGTGAAATCAGTGGAAATCCGTCTTAGACTAACTTCTGCTGGTTTTCTTTTTTTCTTGATATATAGGGTTCAAAAAGCGAAAAAGACTCAGAAAAAAAGTGCACGACAAATAGCCCTAAAAACAGAGTCGTCTTAGAGTAAATTCCAGTTGCTAGCGTTTAGTGTGAGACTTTTCGATGGTCATAAGATGTGTAATTAGAGGGGAAAATTCCCTTTATTTCAATAAATCAGGTGATAAGTGTGTGTCTTCTGGTTTGACAAATTGGCAACCTAGAAGAGCAGCGATGTCCTCGCCAAATGTGAAGGTGAAGACGTCGTAAGCAGATTTTCCTTGAAACTCTTCTCGTTTCAAGGAATTGACATGGGAAATGACTAGATTGACGTCTTTCTGAGTCAGCTGGTCAAAGGAAGTACCCTTGGGAAGAATAGCTCGCAAAACCGTATGGTTCTTCTCAATCCGCCCCTTCTGGTCAGGACGGCTAGGGTCGCAGAAGTAGAGGCGAGACTTCCCATCAATGTCTCGCTCAAGCTCTTCCACATAGGAGAACTCAGATCCGTTGTCCGTGAGAATGACAGGGAACAGCTGATGGAAGGCATACCCTCCGTCCATGATTCTTTCTTTCAAAGATGCGAATTTAGTGGCGACTTCTAGAGCAGTCTTGTTGTCTAAAAGCAAGGCGAAGAGGAAGTTGCAGAAGGAAACGTTGAAGGTGAGCAGTAGCTTTCCACCAGGTCTGCCGATGACCGTGTCCATTTCCAACCATTTGAAGAAATCATCTGTTTCTCGTAACTCTTGGAAATCTTGGTAGGTCCGCCCAATTTTCAGCTCTTTGGGAATAGCTACTTTTCTGGATTTTCTGCGTGCCTTGAACTTGACCATCCGAGGGAAATCAATGGGCTTGGCTGTCAGATAGCCCAGCTTGGCATGTCGATACACCGTAGCTTTCGACACAGGTAGGTTATGTGTCTGAATGATATGGTAGATACTTTGTTTCTTCTGGATGCCTTGGGTTAAGATCTTGTCCATCTGATAAAAACTTTCCTGGTTTAGGGGGATGCCCTCTCTGGATTCCCTCAACATAGTCTCGTACTGTTCCTGCGCCTTTTTCGCATAGTAAAGATAGCGGTTAAACCCACAATCCGTCCTCTTTTTTGGACAGTTGTTACAGACATAAGGAGCTTTTTTGAGAAGTGGACAGTCCGTGCAATCAGATTTGACGGATGTTGGATGCATGATGCGATTGCGCTTGATTTCCTTTGAAATGGTTGACGGGTCTTTTCCAATCTTCTCAGCGATGGAACGGAAAGTCTCCTGTTGGCTGATTCCAGTTTGAATGTCAATACGGTCTTCTAGAGTGAGATGTTTTTTTGTTTTTCGTCATGAGGTGCCTCCTTACGAAAAAGTCTCAGACTTAATTCTAGCATTATTCGTCGTCTGAGACTAACTTCCAGTTTTGGGAGAGAGGTGGAAGTTACTTTGAGAAGTTACGTTTCTTCCCTTTTTTACCTAGGAAGCGTTTCCTTTGTTTTCAAATTACTCAAAAAGTGGTACAATATAGGATAGCTTACTATTATCTGAATCAGTTGATTTGGAGAGAAAGGATTCATTTTGAAATCAATAGGCTTTATTGAAAAGCTGAAAGGGTTGTCTAGTAAAGAGCTGATTTTATTGGGAATTATCCTGAGTATCTTTTTACCCTTTTATCTTTTTGTAGTTGTATTCTGTTTATATATTATCAGTTTGATTTATACAGGAGACATGAAAAGTATTCTTCAGAAAATGGGGGAGCATCCGATGCTGCTTCTTTTTCTTGGCTATAGTACTGTTATATCTACTTTTGCACAAAATTGGATGGGAGTAGTGGCTTCAGTAGGAATTTTTCTATTTACTGTTTTCTTTTTGCACTATCAGTCGATTTTATCACACAAATTCTTTCGATTGATTTTGCAGCTAGTCTTATTTGGTAGCGTATTGTCAGCTGCTTTTGCGAGTTTAGAACATTTCCAAATTGTGAAGAAATTCAACTATGCTTTTCTTTCACCCAATATGCAGGTATGGCATCAGAATCGTGCAGAAGTGACTTTCTTTAATCCTAATTATTATGGAATTATTTGTTGTTTCTGTATCATGATTGCCTTCTATCTGTTTACAACGACCAAGTTGAATTGGTTGAAGGTATTCTGTGTGATTGCAGGATTTGTTAATCTCTTTGGATTGAACTTTACTCAAAATCGAACTGCCTTTCCTGCTATTATAGCTGGAGCGATTATTTATCTCTTTACGACCATTAAAAATTGGAAGGCCTTTTGGCTTAGTATTGGGGTCTTTGCGATTGGCTTGAGTTTCCTCTTTTCCAGTGATTTGGGAGTTCGGATGGGGACTTTAGATTCTTCTATGGAGGAACGCATTTCTATCTGGGATGCTGGGATGGCCTTGTTTAAGCAAAATCCTTTTTGGGGTGAGGGGCCATTGACCTATATGCACTCTTATCCTCGGATACATGCTCCTTATCATGAACATGCTCACAGCCTTTATATTGATACAATTCTGAGTTACGGAATTGTGGGGACTATTTTATTAGTTTTGTCTTCTGTTGCTCCTGTTCGCTTGATGATGGATATGAGTCAGGAGTCGGGGAAACGTCCGATTATCGGCCTTTATCTATCTTTCCTTACAGTGGTTGCTGTGCACGGAATCTTTGACTTAGCTCTCTTCTGGATTCAGTCAGGCTTCATTTTCTTGTTAGTTATGTGCAGTATTCCGTTGGAGCATCGAACTTTGGTATCGGACATGACGGATTAAGTTTATTAGATTGAAATCTTCTACCTTGGGTGGGAGGTTTTTTTACTGGGAAAAATTATTTCTAAATCGAAATAGTTGACAGTTGGAACAATGAGTGTTACAATATGATTATTCATTTCGATATAGAAATAAATTGGAGGTGTCATGAAAGATAGTCATTTGCTAGCCCATCATATTCGTTTGTTGAATGGGCGGATTTTTCAAAGTTACTGAGCCAAGATCCTGAAGCTCTTTATCGGAGTGAACAGGGCAAGATTTTAGCGGTTTTATGGAATAGTGAGATGGGCTGTGCAACTGCGACAGACATTGCGCTTGCGACTGGGCTTGCTAATAATACGTTGACGACTATGATAAAAAAGCTAGAGGAGCAAAATCTTGTAACTGTTAGCCCATGTGGAGAAGACAAGCGTAAGAAGTATTTGGTTTTAACAGAGTTGGGGAGTCTCAGAAAGAAGTGGGACATCGTGTCAGTCAGAAAATTGGATGCTATCTTTTTATAAAGGATTTTTCAGAGGAAGAAATTCGCCAGATTGAAGGTTTTTCAAGAAAAGAATTTTTGGCTAATCTGAAAGAGAAGGAAAATGAGGTTTAGAATATGTCAAAAACAAGTTGAAAAATGCACAAAATCTATACATTCATGCTATTCAAGACGGACGAGTTGCTGAGGCTCAAACCCAGTCTGTGAGGGGATACCTATATCCAACATTCGACAGGTGTGCCTGACGGGAAAAGAAGGATTTGCAGCTTTTCTTTTGCAAATTTCTTCGAGCGCCATCCAGAGCGTCAGATTAAGATTGTACGCACTATTGAAGATGACAATCTGGTCTTTGTTCATGTTCATCAATATCTGAATGGTGGGGAAGCTCAATGGGTGACAACGGATACTTTCCGTGCGGATGAGAATGGTCGTATCGTGGAGCATTGGGATGTCATTGACTACTATCGCACTCCAGAAAATGGGCAGTTAGACCAAATCTTTGGCGATTTTGAAATCAAGGATTTGGATAAGACAGCAGAAAATAAAAAGCTGGTTCGTCGTTTCTTGACAGAAATTTTCCAAAATGGGGAGCTAGAACAGTGGAGTAATTATGTAGCGGATGATTTGATTCAGCATAATCATGAGGTTGGGCAAGGAAGTGATGCTTATAAAAACTATGTTACTGAGCATGATGTCACTTTTGACTTTGTTTTCCAACTCTTAGGACAAGGAAACTATGTGGTTAGCTATGGTCAGAATCAGATTGGTGGAGTTGCCTATGCCCAGTACGATATCTTCCGTATAGAAAACGGGAAAATTATGGAACATTGGGATAATAAGGAAGTCATGCCTAAGGTAGAAGATTTGACCAACCGAAGAAAGTTTTAAATTGAGGATACAGAATGATTGAATACAAAAATGTAGCTTTACGCTACACAGAAAAAAGATGTCTTGAGAGATGTCAATTTACGGATTGAGAATGGCGAGTTTATGGTTTTAGTTGGTCCATCTGGGTCCGGTAAGACGACTATGATCAAGATGATTAACCGTCTTTTGGAACCAACTGATGGAAATATTTTTATGGATGGCAAGCGCATCAAAGATTATGATGAGCGAGAGCTTCGCCTTTCTACTGGTTATGTTTTACAGGCCATTGCTCTCTTTCCAAATCTAACGGTTGCGGAAAATATTGCCCTGATTCCTGAGATGAAGGGTTGGACTAAGGAAGAAATTGCTCAGAAAACAGAAGAGCTTTTGGCAAAGGTTGGTTTACCAGCAGCTGAGTATGGACATCGACTTCCTAATGAATTATCTGGTGGAGAACAGCAACGGGTCGGTATTGTTCGTGCTATGATTGGTCAGCCTAAGATTCTCCTCATGGATGAACCTTTTTCAGCCTTGGATGCTATTTCTCGCAAACAGTTGCAGGTTCTGACGAAAGAATTGCATAAAGAGTTTGGGATGACAACGATTTTTGTGACCCATGATACGGATGAAGCCTTGAAATTGGCAGACCGTATTGCTGTCTTGCAGGATGGAGAGATTCGCCAGGTAGCGAATCCTGAGACAATTTTAAAAGCACCTGCCACAGAATTTGTAGCAGACTTGTTTGGAGGTAGTGTTCATGACTAATTTAATTGCAACTTTTCAGGATCGTTTTAGTGATTGGTTGACAGCTCTATCTCAACATTTGCAGTTGTCACTTTTGACCTTGTTACTAGCTATTTTGCTTGCGATTCCCTTGGCTGTTTATCTTCGTTATCATGAGAAGTTGGCGGATTGGGTCTTGCAGATTGCAGGGATTTTCCAGACTATCCCATCTCTGGCCTTGTTGGGGCTCTTTATCCCTTTGATGGGAATTGGGACTTTACCAGCTTTGACAGCTCTAGTGATTTATGCGATTTTTCCGATTTTGCAAAATACTATTACTGGGCTGAAGGGAATTGATCCGAACCTACAAGAGGCTGGGATTGCTTTTGGGATGACCAGATGGGAGCGTCTCAAGAAGTTTGAAATTCCACTTGCCATGCCTGTTATGATGTCTGGGATTCGGACAGCAGCTGTCTTGATTATCGGTACGGCAACCTTGGCGGCCTTGATTGGTGCAGGGGGACTGGGGTCCTTTATCCTTTTGGGAATTGACCGTAATAATACCAGTCTGATTTTGATTGGGGCACTTTCTTCTGCAGTGCTAGCTATTGCCTTTAACTTCCTACTAAAAGTGATGGAAAAAGCAAAACTGCGGACGATTTTCTCTGGTTTTGCCTTGGTGACGGTATTGCTGGGTCTGTCTTATAGTCCAGCCCTCTTGGCTCAAAAAGAGAAGGAAAATTTGATTATTGCTGGGAAATTGGGTCCAGAACCAGAAATTTTGGCTAATATGTATAAGTTGCTGATTGAAGAAAATACCAGTATGACTGCGACTGTTAAACCGAATTTTGGGAAAACAAGCTTTCTTTATGAAACTTTGAAAAAAGGCGATATTGATATCTATCCTGAATTTACTGGTACGGTGACTGAAAGTTTGCTTCAACCATCACCCAAAGTGAGTCATGAGCCAGAGCAGGTTTATCAAGTGGCGCGTGATGGTATTGCCAAGCAGGATCATCTAGCCTATCTCAAACCCATGTCTTATCAAAATACCTATGCTGTAGCTGTTCCGAAAAAGATTGCTCAAGAATATGGTTTGAAGAGCATTTCGGACTTGAAAAAAGTAGAAGGACAGCTGAAGGCTGGTTTTACTCTAGAGTTTAACGACCGTGAAGATGGAAATAAGGGCTTGCAATCAATGTATGGTCTCAATCTTAATGTAGCGACCATGGAACCAGCCCTTCGCTACCAGGCTATTCAGTCAGGTGATATTCAAATCACGGATGCCTATTCGACTGATGCGGAATTGGCGCGTTATGATTTACAGGTCTTGGAAGATGACAAACAACTCTTCCCACCTTATCAGGGGGCTCCACTGATGAAAGAAGCTCTTCTCAAGAAACATCCAGAGTTGGAAGCTGTACTGAATAAATTAGCTGGTAAGATTACAGAAAATCAGATGAGCCAGCTTAACTATCAAGTGGGTGTCGAAGGCAAGTCATCAGAGCAAGTAGCCAAGGAATTTCTACAAGAAGAAGGTTTGTTGAAGAAATAGCTTGAAAATACTTAACTCAACTTTTTTAAACGACTATAGAGAAGAATGCTCAGATAATTTTGTCTGGGCTTTTTGATATTAGAATTATTAAATGTCATTAAAGATGGAAAGATAGAGAAAATTTTTCATGACTTTCTAAAATTTCACTGTAAATACATAACTATTCACAAAATAGGTGTATAATGTGTTGTGAACTACTTAACAAATAAGGATTTTCAGCTCATGTCGACTAAGGTTAGAAATCTTGTGTATAGACAGTTCATTATCTAATAGAGCGTTGCGTCCGAAAGTCTATCCAGACACGGCTCTTTAAAAACAAAAAGGAGAAATGATGCATACTTTTTGCAAAAGAAAATTGAAAAATATCAAAAACAACCCTAGGTGAAATGTCAGGTGGTTACCGTCGTATGGTTGCGGCTATGGCCGATTTAGGATTTTCAGGAACTATGAAGGCTATTTGGAATGACCTCTTTGCCCATCGCAGTTTTGCCCAGTGGCTTTATTTGCTGGTTTTAGGAAGTTTTCCTCTCTGGTTGGAGTTGATTTACGAACACCGTATTGTTGACTGGATTGGGATGATTTGTAGCTTGACAGGGATTATCTGTGTTATATTTGTATCGGAAGGTCGAGCAAGTAATTATCTTTTTGGCTTGATTAATTCTGTTATTTACCTTATTTTGGCCCTACAGAAAGGCTTTTATGGGGAGGTGCTGACGACACTTTACTTCACAGTCATGCAACCAATTGGACTTCTAGTTTGGATTTATCAGGCACAGTTTAAGAAGGAAAAGCAGGAGTTTGTTGCGCGTAAACTGGACGGCAAGGGCTGGACAAAGTATCTTTCCATTAGTGTTCTTTGGTGGTTGGCCTTTGGATTTATTTATCAGTCTATTGGTGCCAATCGTCCCTATCGTGATTCAATCACAGATGCGACCAATGGAGTAGGGCAAATCCTCATGACAGCTGTTTACCGTGAACAGTGGATATTCTGGGCGGCTACCAATGTCTTTTCCATCTATCTCTGGTGGGGAGAAAGTCTGCAAATTCAAGGGAAATATCTAATTTATCTCATTAATAGTCTAGTTGGTTGGTATCAGTGGAGTAAGGCTGCTAAGCAGAATACTGATTTACCTAACTAGGAAAAGATGTTTGAAAGTGCTGTTTTGAGATTTCGATTAAAACAGATAGAGTTGATAATCAAGGATTTTCATTGAGTATCAATTTTTAGGAATGAGAAGGTCTAGATAAAATTGGACAACTTCTTGGTCTGTAAAGTCTTGCCCTTTTTTGAGCCACCAGGTCAATGTCTCGATAAAGTTGGACATGACTAAGTGTTGGAGGTAAGAAGGAGGCAGACTTGGGTGAGCTTTTTTCAACTTATCAGCTAGCACGGAATAGACATGGTGTTCTAGCTCTTTATGGAGTTGACGGAGGAAGTAGTCATTTTTAGAAAATAGCAGACTGGTGATATGGTCTTGATTTCTGAAAATGTAGAAAGAGGTGAGCGAGATAATCCTCGGTTGAAATGGACTCCTTTCTTTCAAAGATGTGATGAAAGAGGTGGCGACAAAGCTCGTCCAGAAGTAGTTCCTTGCTCTCATAGTGACAGTAAAAAGTGGAACGTCCCACATCTGCGAGATTAATGATATCCTGAACTGTAGTGGATTCGTAGCCCTTCTCATTCAAAAATTGTAGAAAAGCCTGATAGATGGCTTTTTTGGTTTTACTGATACGGCGGTCAATGTTAGTCATATGGACATTTGAGGCAAATTGTTCAGAACTGAATAAAGCTGATATTTTGCTTCTATCCTTTCTTTGAGTTTTAGTGGATAATGATAATGAACAAGGTGTTCATAAGTCTATTATAACAAAGGAATGAGAAAAATGAAGGCAAAATATACTGTTTGGGTAGCTTTTTTCTTAAATTTAAGCTATGCTATTGTTGAGTTTATTGCAGGAGGAATCTTTGGTTCGAGTGCTGTTCTTGCTGATTCTGTCCATGACTTGGGAGATGCTATAGCCATTGGCATATCGGCCTTTTTAGAAACAATCTCAAATAGAGAAGAAGATAGGCAGTACACCTTGGGTTACAAACGATTTAGTCTTTTAGGGGCTCTGGTGACTGCTGTGATTCTTATCACAGGATCCATCCTAGTGATTTTGGAAAATATAACTAAACTTTTTAATCCACAGCCCGTTAATGAAGAAGGCATCCTCTGGCTAGGAATCATTGCAGTAAGTATCAATTTGCTAGCTAGTCTAGTAGTTCGTAAGGGAAAGACAAAGAACGAATCAATTTTGAGCTTGCACTTTGTGGAAGATACTCTTGGTTGGTTGACTGTCATTCTAATGGCGATTATCCTCAAATTTACAGATTGGTATATCCTTGATCCACTCTTATCTCTTGTCATTTCTATCTTCATTCTAACAAAAGCCATTTCTCGCTTTTGGAGTGCACTCAAGATTTTCTTGGATGCTGTGCCAGAAGGAGTAGAGACAGGGGATTTGGAGAAGGATTTGGAGGCTCTGATCAATGTCAAAAGTGTCAATCAACTTAGCATTTGGTCCATGGATGGTTTGGAAAATAATGCCATTATCCATCTCTGTTTTAGAGGATTGGGGAGCAGATGATGGAAACAAAGAATCAAGTACGTCAGCTCTTAGAAGAAAGAGGAATTCAGAATATTACCATCGAAGTGGACGCCAGTCAAAGCAATCATGCGCAACATAAACGGAGGGTAACAGCCTTAGAGCAACCCCATGGGCATCAACACTAGAAAAAGTAACCTTTTGTTGAGTTTTTTTGATATCTGATCTGAAAGACGCTTTCTCTAAATTTTTTGACTAATGAAAGGGTATGCCAATAAGAGAATTGACAATGATAAAATTTTTTCAAATAGGTGCCAAATGCTTGACTTGGAGTCAACTCGAAGTTATATAATAAGATAAGTGAGTTATACTCTTCGAAAATCAAATTCAAACCACGTCAGCGTCGCCTTACCGTAGATATATGTAACTGACTTCGTCAGTCTTATCTACAACCTCAAAACAGTGTTTTGAGCAACCTGAGGCTAGCTTCCTAGTTTGCTCTTTGATTTTCATTGAGTATTAGAATAGCATGAACTCAGTGAATGAAATGAAAGGAGGTTAGCCTATGAATATTAAATCTGCCAGTGATTTGTTGGGAATTTCAGCGGATACGATTCGGTATTATGAACGGGTTGGTCTTGTGCCACCGATTACTCGTACCTCGACTGGGATTCGTGATTTTCAAGATCAGGATATCGAAGCACTGGAATTTATTAGGTGTTTTCGTTCGGCGGGTGTCTCTGTAGATAGTTTAGTCGACTATATGTCGCTTTATCAAAAGGGGGATGAAACGAGAGAGGAAAGGCTTGGTATTTTAGAAGAGGAAAAGCAAAAATTAGAGGAGCGCTTGTCTCAGTTACAGACAGCTTTAAATCGCTTAAATCTCAAAATTAAACTTTATAAGGAAGGAAAATTTTAAATGAAATCAGCAGTATATACAAAAGGCAGGTCAGGTTGGTCTTGCTAGCATTGAACGACCACAAATTATAGAAAGCAGATGATGTGATTATCCGTGTGGTTCGCACTTGCGTTTGTGGTTCGGATCTTTGGAGTTATCGTAATCCCGAAATCGAAGAGGGACACAGAAATAGCGGTCATGGGAGGCAATCGGGATTGTCGAAGAAGTTGGTGAGAACGTCACTACAGTAAAATCTGGTGACTTTGTCATTGCTCCTTTCACCCATGGCTGTGGGGAGTGTGATGCCTGTCGTGCTGGCTATGATGGGACTTGTGACCGCCATATTGGGACCAACTGGTCAGGTGGTGTTCAGGCTGAGTATATCCGTTTCCACTATGCCAACTGGGCACTTGTTAAAATCCCAGGACAACCTTCAGATTATAGCGAAGGTATGCTAAAGTCCCTCTTGACTCTTGCTGATGTCATGCCGACAGGCTATCATGCGGCGCGTGTTGCAAATGTTCAAAAAGGGGACAAGGTTGTTGTTATCGGTGATGGGGCTGTTGGTCAATGTGCTGTCATCGCTGCGAAGATGCGTGGTGCGTCGCAAATTATCCTTATGAGTCGTCATGAAGATCGTCAAAAGATGGCTCTGGAGTTGGGTGCGACAGCTGTTGTAGCTGAGAGAGGTCAAGAAGGTATTGCCAAGGTTCGTGAAATTCTCGGTGGTGGAGCAGACGCAGCACTTGAGTGTGTTGGAACAGAAGCAGCGGTTGATCAAGCACTTGGTGTTCTCCATAATGGAGGGCGCATGGGATTTGTTGGTGTACCGCACTACAATAACCGTGCTCTTGGTTCGACCTTTGCCCAAAACATATCTGTAGCAGGTGGAGCAGCTTCTGTCACAACCTATGATAAGCAATTTTTACTAAAAGCCGTCCTTGATGGTGATATCAATCCAGGTCGTGTGTTCACTCATAGTTATCGCTTAGATGAGATTGATCAAGCCTATAAAGATATGGATGAACGTAAGACTATTAAATCGATGATTGTGATGGATTAAAAAAGAAAATCCTAATGGAGATTTGAGAATCTCTATTAGGATTTTTGGTCTTATTATATTAGTTGGGTTATGGCAGAGTACTTTCTCTCAGAGTCAATCTGGTTCCCAGCATGGTCAGGCTAGGAATTTTGCGACCGTGGAGTACTTCCTTATTAAGAATATCCATACCTGCTCGGCCCATTTCCTCGGTATAGACGGTGATGCTGGAGAGTGGAGGATAGACCTGCTTGGTCAGGCTAGTGTCATTAAAGGAAATGAGGCTGACACGGTCTGGCAGGCTGATTCCAGCTTCTTGTAGGGCTCTGAGGGCACCGATGGCTAAACTATCGCTAGCTGCGAAAAATGCTGGTGGGAGTTGGTCTCCCAAGCTCTGAATGGCATCCTTCATCAGGTCATAGCCAGACTGGGCAGTAAAGCTTCCTTGAAAGACCAGTTCATCATGATAGATTCCTTTTTCTTGACTGTAGTTTCTGAAGTTTTCAAGTCGCTTGTCATAAATGATTTCTTCTTGGTCTGTTGTTTCCTCAAGGCCTGTTAGAATCCCGATACGGTCCAGTCCTTGGCTGAGGAAATAATCGACAACCTGTTTCATGGCAGTGTAAAAATCCGTGATAATGCAGGTGTGTCCTAGGGAAAGGGTATCGCTGTCTAGAAATACAAGAGGCTTTTGGTATTCTTCAAAGGCAGAAATCTGAGCTCGGCTAAACTTTCCAATGCAAAGAATCCCAATCACTTCCTCGCTTAGGGTAAAAGGATGGTCATTAAAATAGCGCAAGATATCATAGTCCAGTTCTTGGGCTCTTTTTTCTATGCCTAGGCGAATCTGGTAGTAGTAGAGGTCGTCCAACTCCCCTTGTTCGCTGACCCATTGGATAATGGCAATCTTTTGCTTGGGTTTGTGGGACTCGCCTGTCTTGAGGTGCTTGGTGTAGCCCAACTCTTCAGCAACGGTTAAAATACGGTGTCTGGTTTCTTCTGTAACAGATAGGCTCTGGTCGCGATTGAGGACACGAGATACGGTCGCGATAGATACAGAGGCTAGCTGTGCAATGTCTTTTAAAGTAGCCATAAATCCTCCTTGATTAGGTTAGTATATCATATTTTTCTGCTTTTTACTGATAGTTTAGTAAAATTTTAGTAAAAAGGATTGACCTCGGGAAATCCCTTGGATACAATAGAAGAAAACGATTACATGTTAAGGTGACTTAACGGACAGTAAAAGGAGAAATCATATGACACAACATCTTACTGCAGAAGCTCTTCGAAAAGACTTTCTTGCTGTTTTTGGTCAAGAAGCAGACCAAACTTTCTTTTCACCAGGTCGTATCAACTTGATTGGTGAGCACACAGACTATAATGGTGGACATGTATTTCCAGCAGCCATTTCCTTAGGAACTTATGGGGCTACTCGCAAACGTGATGACCAAGTCTTGCGTTTCTACTCAGCAAACTTTGAGGACAAGGGCATCATCGAAGTACCTTTAGCTGACCTCAAGTTTGAAAAAGAGCACAACTGGACCAATTATCCAAAAGGAGTCCTTCATTTCTTGCAAGAAGCTGGACATGTGATTGACAAAGGTTTTGATTTTTATGTTTATGGGAATATCCCAAATGGTGCTGGTTTGTCTTCTTCAGCATCCTTTGAACTCTTGACAGGGGTTGTGTCAGAGCATCTCTTTGATTTAAAATTAGAGCGTCTCGATTTGGTTAAAATCGGAAAACAAACAGAAAACAACTTTATCGGAGTCAACTCTGGCATTATGGACCAGTTTGCTATCGGTATGGGTGCAGACCAACGTGCTATTTACCTTGATACCAACACCTTAGAGTATGATTTGGTACCACTTGATTTGAAGGACAATGTCGTTGTTATCATGAACACCAATAAACGCCGTGAACTGGCTGACTCTAAGTACAATGAACGCCGTGCTGAGTGTGAAAAAGCAGTGGAAGAGTTGCAAGTTGCCTTGGATATTCAGACCTTGGGTGAATTGGACGAGTGGGCCTTTGATCAATATAGCTACCTAATCAAAGATGAAAATCGTTTGAAACGTGCTCGCCATGCTGTGCTTGAAAACCAACGTACCCTCAAAGCTCAAGCAGCCCTTCAAGCAGGTGATTTAGAAACCTTTGGTCGCTTGATGAATGCATCTCACGTTTCTTTGGAGCATGATTATGAAGTAACTGGCTTGGAATTGGATACCCTTGTTCACACAGCTTGGGCTCAAGAAGGTGTTCTCGGTGCTCGTATGACAGGTGCTGGTTTTGGTGGCTGTGCCATTGCCTTGGTGCAAAAAGATACTGTTGATGCCTTTAAGGAAGCTGTAGGTAAACACTACGAGGAAGTAGTTGGATACGCTCCAAGCTTCTATATCGCTGAAGTTGCAGGTGGCACTCGCGTCCTTGACTAGTCAAAAGGAGGCTCTATAGTGACCTTAGTAGATAAATTTGTTACACATGTTATTTCTGAAAGTTCATTTGAGGAAATAGATCGAATTTACCTGACCAATCGTGTCTTGGCACGAGTGGGAGAGGTGTTTTGGAAGTTGAGACCAATCTAGATAAATTGATTGACCTCAAGGACCAACTGGTTGAGGAAGCGGTTCGATTAGAAACGATTGAGGATAGTCAGACTGCGCGTGAAATCCTTGGTGCTGAACTGATGGATTTGGTGACTCCTTGTCCAAGTCAGGTCAATCGTGATTTCTGGGGGAAACCTACGCCCACTCTCCTGAGCAAGCGATAGAGGATTTTTACCAACTCAGTCAGAAAAATGACTACATCAAACTCAAGGCCATTGCTAAAAATATCGCTTATCGTGTTCCATCTGACTACGGTGAGCTTGAAATTACCATCAATCTCTCTAAGCCTGAAAAGGATCCTAAAGAGATTGCGGCAGCCAAGTTGGTACAAGCCAGCAATTATCCCCAGTGTCAGCTTTGTCTAGAGAATGAGGGTTACCATGGTCGAGTAAATCACCCAGCTCGCAGCAACCACCGTATTATCCGTTTTGAAATGGTGGGTCAGGAGTGGGGATTCCAGTATTCGCCCTATGCTTATTTTAATGAGCACTGTATTTTCTTAGATGGCCAGCATCGTCCCATGGCTATTAGTCGTCAGAGTTTTGAACGTCTGTTGGCTATTGTAGACCAGTTTCCAGGCTATTTTGCTGGTTCTAATGCTGACTTACCAATTGTGGGAGGCTCTATTTTAACTCATGATCACTATCAGGGAGGCCGCCACGTATTTCCTATGGAATTGGCTCCCTTGCAAAAGGCCTTCCGATTTACTGGTTTTGAGCAGGTCAAGGCTGGGATTGTCAAGTGGCCCATGTCAGTGTTGCGTTTGACTTCGGATTCCAAAGAGGATTTGATTAACTTGGCTGACAAGATTTTGCAGGAATGGCGCCAGTATTCAGATCTTGCAGTGCAGATTTTAGCAGAGACAGACGGGACACCGCATCACACCATCACACCCATTGCCCGCAAACGCAATGGACAGTTTGAGTTAGACTTGGTTTTGCGGGACAATCAGACATCGCCAGAACATCCTGATGGCATCTATCATCCTCATAAGGATGTTCAACATATCAAGAAGGAAAATATCGGCTTGATTGAGGTCATGGGCTTGGCAATCTTGCCACCACGTCTGAAAGTAGAAGTGAAGCAAGTCGCTAGCTACCTCGTGGGAGAAGGGGAGATAGTTGCCGATTATCATCAGAAATGGGCAGACCAACTTAAAGCACAATATCCAGACCTAACGGATAAAGAAAAAGCCCTTGAAATCGTCAGAACTCTGTGGGCGCTATCTTTGCGCGTGTACTTGAGGATGCAGGAGTTTACAAGCAGACCGAGCATGGACAGGTCGCCTTTATGCGCTTTGTAGAACAGGTCGGGATTTTGCCAGACTAGGAGCTTTCTTCTTGCACAGTCCTATAAAAAGTAGTATCATAGTGTCGTTTGAAATATCAGGAGGAAACGATGAAAGATTTTCATTTTGACGCTATATCTGCCTTTGAAAATTACGAAATTGAACAAATGAGAGATGGTCACGTTGTGGTGACGACGAAGGTAGTGGACTCGTCGCTCAACTACTATGGCTATGCCCATGGCGGCTATCTCTTTACCCTTTGCGACCAGATTAGTGGTTTGGTGCTTATCTCGCTAGGACTAGACGTAGTGACGCTTCAATCCTCTATTAATTACCTCAAGGCAGGAAAACTCGACGATGTGCTGACCATTAAAGGAGAATGTGTCCATCAAGGTCGTACAACCTGTGTGGTGGATGTCGATATCACCAATCAAGAAGGCAGAAATGTATGCAAGGCAACCTTCACCATGTTTGTCACAGGCCAACGGTCAGAAGACAGACAGGTAAGGATATAGATAAAGAAAAAAGAGGCTCGCACCTCTTTTTCTTATTTCTTTTTATGATTTAATACGGCATTGAGGACAATGGCGAGTAGGCTGGCTACGACGATTCCGTTTGAGAAGAACATTTGGAAGGCTGTTGGCATGCTGATAAAGAGATTACTGTTGTTGAGTCCTACACCTGCAGCGATGGAGACTGCTGCGATAAGGAAGTTGTGTTCATTGTTAGCAAAGTCAACACGGGCGAGGATTTGCATCCCTTGAATAGACACAAAACCAAACATTACCAGCATGGCACCACCGAGGACAGGGCTCGGAATGATTTGGGCAAGGGCACCAAACTTAGGAAGGAGTCCAAGGAGAACAAGGAAACCAGCTGCGTAGTAGATTGGCAGGCGAGTCTTGATACCTGATAATTTAACCAAACCAACGTTTTGTGAAAATCCTGTGTACGGGAAGGTGTTAAAGATTCCTCCGAGAAGTACGGCCAAACCTTCTGCACGGTAACCGTTACGAAGGCGTGTGGTGTCGATTGGATCTTTTGTGATATCAGACAAGGCTAGGTAAACACCAGTCGACTCAACCATAGACACCGTTGCGATGATACACATCATGACAATAGATGAGATTTCAAAGGTTGGCATCCCAAAGTAGAGTGGAGTTGGGACATGGACAAGCGGTGCTGCCGCAACAGGAGAGAAATCAACCAAGCCCATGGTAGCGGCAATGGCAGTTCCAACAACCAGACCAATCAAAATAGAGATAGACTTGATAAACCCTTTGGTAAAGATGTTAATCAAGAGAATAATCAGGACAGTGATGGCGGCAAGCAAGAGACTTTGACCAGTTGGCTCTGGAACGTTATTTCCCATATTTCCAATAGCGACAGGAATCAAGGTTAAACCAATCGTGGTAATAACAGATCCTGTTACGATAGATGGGAAGAGATTGGCTATTTTTGAGAAGATGCCTGAAACAAGAACAACGTAAATCCCTGATGCGATAAGGGCACCAAACATAGCGCCACTACCATGGCTTTGCCCAATCATAATCAAGGGAGCGACAGATTGGAAGGCAACTCCGAGAACGACTGGGAGTCCAATCCCAAAGTATTTGTTGAGTTGGAGTTGAAGGAAGGTTGCTACCCCACACATGAAGATATCAGTAGAAATCAGGTAGGTCAACTGCTCAGCTGAATAGCCAAGGGCTGTCGCAATCATGATGGGAACCAGGATGGATCCTGAGTACATAGCTAGTAAGTGCTGCAAGCCGAGAACGGCTGCTTGTGAATGTTTTTCTTGAGTTTGCATTAGAGATCTGCCTCCTTAAATACGACTTGACCATTTTCAAAACGATCCAAACGAGCGAGTGATAGAACAGGGTAGCCTGCTTTTTCAAGCAAATCACGGCCATCTTGGAAGGATTTTTCAATCACAATACCGATAGCTTCGACTGTGGCACCAGCCTGTTCAATGATTTGAATCAAGCCTTTAGCAGCTTGGCCATTAGCAAGGAAATCGTCGATAATCAAAACCTTGTCCTCTGGTGAGAGGAATTTTCCAGCGATAGAAACGGTGCTGGTCACCTGCTTGGTAAAGGAGTAAACTTCGGCAGTTAAGATTCCTTCGTTCATAGTGATGTTTTTAGCTTTTTTAGCGAAAATCATGGGAACGTTTAAGGCTTCAGCTGTAAAAATGGCTGGGGCAATACCCGATGCTTCAATGGTTACGACCTTGGTAATACCAGCAGCAGCAAATTTTTCCGCAAAAACCTTACCAATCTCTCGCATCAAGCTAAAAGTCAACTTGGTGGGTTAAAAGAATCCACCTTGAGGATGTTGTCACCCAAGATATGCCCATCCTTGAGGATGCGCTCTTCTAATAATTTCATAAGACCTCCTAAAGTCTAAAAGCCAGTTTACTTGTTGGTTAAATGTTTCTATAGTGATCTCTTTTGCTAGTACTATATATTTGATAAAACTATTACGAGCGAAGCGAGTCTTATCAAATATTTCCCGTTGTAGTGGTATCATAGACAATAATCTTGTTATTGTCTATGACGGGATTTTTGAGACTTTTGGCTCAAAAATTAGGGATGAAATTCCGAAGGAAGTTGCTCCCCGTCCGCACTAATTAAGGGAAATATTAAAAATATTTAAAAAGGACCTACTTAATCTCTAAGTAAGTCCCCAAAATAGGCATGGCAAAAACGACCATACCTCACTGCTGACTTACTTATTGTTAGGTGTTCCGGCACCTTGTAGAAACGTCGTGCCAATTCACGACATAAACAAGTAAAACGATATTTAATTTTAAACAGGCTTGAGCCAACGTTCTTATTCTACACTAAAAAGCTTTAGAAATCAAATATTTTGTTAGTGTTTTGTTTTGAAAAACGAACAAATGTAATAAAATGGGCGAAAATTAACTTATACTCTTCGAAAATCTCTTCAAACTACGTCAGCGTTGCCTTACGGTATGTATATGTAACTGACTTCGTCAGTCTTATCTACAACCTCAAAGCAGTGCTTTGAGCTGACTTCGTCAGTTCTATCCACAACCTCAAAACCGTGTTTTGAGCAACCTGCGGCTAGCTTCCTAGTTTGCTCTTTGATTTTCATTGAGTATTATAGGCTAACATTTAGAAGTATTTTTCATCTCAAAGACATATTATCAAAGATTCTTCAAGATCTGACAATATGCCTTTTTCTGATTTGAAAGATTTTTTTCTATTCGCTAAATCTTAAAAAAATAGCCATCTGGATCCAAAACTGCAAATTCGTGAGGGTAAATAAAGCTATCTCCCACTCGAAAATTCTCTTTTTGGTCAGCGGACGATGGATAGGATAGTCAGCTTCCAGCAGTTTTTGGTGGAGCAGAGGAACATCTGCAATGCCAAAGGAAATATTGACACCGCGCCCGAAAGGATAGGTCAGCTGAGCTAATTCTTCTGTGCTGCCTTCTTCTAGCATAAGTTGGCAGTCTTCAAGCGAGAGGAAGAAATTTCTCCTCTGGACGCTCGTATTCGACAGAGAATCCTAGCAGGGTCGCAGTAGAAGTGGCGTGATTTTTCGATGTCAGATACTACAAATTCAGGAATGACAGCTTGATAGTCCATTCGTTTTCTCCTTAGAGTTCAATCTCCAAGATAATCGGTGTGTGGTCTTGGCGAGCACCTGAGTCAATCATATCAGATTTAGTGACCTTGTTAGCGATGCGGTTACTTGTTAGCCAGTAGTCGATTCTCCAGCCTGTATTGTTGATTTTAGAAGTCTTGCTGCGTTGTGCCCACCAAGTGTAGCGTTCTGGAACATCGCCGTGAATGTGTCGGAAAGTATCGGTAAATCCAGTTGCCAAAAGGTTGGTAAATCCAGCACGTTCCTCGTCGGTAAATCCTGGTGAACGGCGGTTGCTAGCAGGATTTGCAAGGTCGATTTCATTGTGGGCTACATTGTAGTCACCGGTCGCAAGGACTGGTTTTTCTTTGTCTAGTTCAGCCAAGTACTCCGCATATTTGACATCCCAGACTTGGCGTTCTTCCAAAGCGTTTGAGGCCATCGCCAGCATTTGGAGTGTAAACTTGCGTTACGAAAAAATCATCAAATTCTAGCGTGATGATACGGCCTTCCAAGTCCATGGTAGAAGGGGCACCGATTGCTGGGAAAGTGACAGTGGGCGTAAGTTCTTTCTTATGAGGAACATGGTTCCAGCATAGCCTTTACAGGGCAGGTTCTTGGGAAGAGCGCCACGTGTTTTCCGTAGCCTGGGAAGAGTTCTTCTAAAATTTCCAAGTGTTTCTTTGTAGGCCCTTTGGCGAAAGCTTGGTTTCTTGGATAGCAATGATATCAGCATTTTTCAGCGACCAAGGTTTGTAGGACTTCTTGGGACAACTTGGCACGAGCTGAGTCACTAGTTAGGGCAGCATTGAGGAATCAATATTCCATGAGATCAGTTTCATAAAGTTACCTTTTTCATTCAGATTATAGATTTTTATTATACCAAAAAGGTCTATTTCCCCAACGTATGGCTTGAAAAAAATCACTCTCTTTCGTTTATAATGAAGAATGATTTTTATGAAAGGGAGTGAAAATAAATGAAAATTTTACTCATATGACTATGTACTTAGCCAAATCAGTCAGCAAAATGGCATCATGATTGGCTTTGGGATTGTGCTCCTAGCTATCACAGGATTTTTTGCTTTTAAGGCTTATCGTGATAAAAAGGGAACTAAGTTTCGTGAATTGGTCATGATTTTGGCCTTGACTTTGGTAGCCATGCTTTTGGTAACAATCTCAAAATACCAGACCAATCAAGCCTCTAACAATCAATTTCAAACTTCCCTTCATTTCATAGAGGTCATTTCAAAAGACTTGGGAGTGGATAAATCAGAAGTTTATGTCAATACTTCTGCAGCCACTGATGGAGCGCTAATCAAGGTAGGTTCAAATTTCTACCGCGCTTTGAACGGGAGCGAACCAGACAAGTATCTTTTAGAAAAATTAGAATTGAATCAAACAGACGCTATTGAATTGGTGGAGGTAAACAAATGACACTCAACTATATGGAAATTTTAATTAAACTGGCCTTGGGTCTTTTCTCGCTTGTTTTTGTTATCAATGTGACAGGAAAGGGAAATCTGGCGCCTAACTCTGCGACAGACCAAATTCAGAACTATGTTCTCAGTGGTATTATCGGTGGGGTGATTTACAATAGTTCTTCTAGCATTCTCCAGTACGCAGTGATTTTGATGATGTGGACGATTTTGGTTTTGACCCTCAAGTGGCTGAATAACAATGTTCGTTTTGTCAAACACTTGATTGATGGTAAGCCAACTCTGCTCATCAAAAATGGGCAGATTGACCCAGAAGCCTGTCGTTCAGTAGGTTTGTCTGCAGCGGAAGTAGCCCTCAAGCTTCGTAGCCAAGGGATTTTCCAGATGAAGCAGGTCAAACGCGCTGTGCAGGAGCAAAATGGCCAACTCATCGTGGTCCAAATGGGAGATGAAAATCCTAAGTATCCAGTTGTGACTGACGGTGTCATCCAAGTCGATGTCTTGGAATCGATTGGCCGTAGCGAAGAGTGGTTGCTTGATAATCTCAGCAAACAAGGACATGACAATGTTGCCAATATCTTTATCGCTGAGTATGACAAGGGTGCGGTGACAGTCGTAACCTATGAATAAGAAAAAACCTGGGGTCTTGGCCTCAGGTTTCCATTTGTCATTAGAAAGGAATACTATGTCCATCATCCAAAAACTTTGGTGGTTTTTCAAGTTAGAAAAACGCCGTTATCTAGTCGGAATTGTGGCCCTGGTCTTGGTTTCCGTCCTCAATCTTATTCCCCCCATGGTTATGGGGCGGGTCATTGATGCTATCACATCGGGACAATTAAGCCAGCAGGACCTCCTTCTTGACCTATTTTATTTACTTCTTGCGGCCTTTGGGATGTATTATCTGCGCTATGTTTGGCGTATGTATATCCTTGGAACTTCCTACCGTCTGGGGCAGATTATGCGCTCTCGCTTGTTTGAGCATTTTACAAAAATGTCTCCAGCTTTTTATCAGACTTATCGAACGGGAGACCTGATGGCACACGCAACCAATGATATTAATGCCTTAACGCGTCTGGCAGGGGGCGGTGTTATGTCTGCCGTGGATGCCTCTATCACGGCGCTGGTGACCTTGCTGACCATGCTTTTTAGCATTTCATGGCAGATGACTCTTGTTGCCATTCTACCCCTACCTTTTATGGCTTATGCGACTAGCCGTTTAGGGAGAAAGACCCACAAGGCCTTTGGTGAATCACAGGCAGCCTTTTCCGAACTTAATAATAAGGTGCAGGAGTCTGTATCGGGTATTAAAGTGACCAAGTCTTTCGGGTATCAGGCGGACGAGTTGAAGTCTTTCCAGACAGTCAATGAATTGACCTTCCAAAAGAACCTCCAAACCATGAAATACGATAGTCTCTTTGACCCTATGGTTCTCTTATTTGTTGGTTCCTCCTATGTTTTAACCCTCTTGGTAGGCTCCTTGATGGTTCAGAAGGGGCAGATTACGGTTGGGAATCTAGTCACCTTTATCAGCTACTTGGATATGCTGGTTTGGCCTCTTATGGCCATCGGATTCCTCTTTAATATTACTCAGCGAGGGAAGGTTTCTTACCAGCGGATTGAGGAACTTTTGTCTCAGGAATCACCTGTACAAGACCCTGAGTTTCCTCTAGACAGTATTGAAAATGGGCGCTTGCAGTATGCCATTGATAGTTTTGCATTTGAAAATGAGGAAACACTGACAAATGTTCACTTTAGTTTGGAAAAAGGGCAAACTCTGGGCTTGGTTGGTCAGACAGGCTCTGGAAAAACGTCCTTGATCAAACTCCTCTTGCGTGAGTATGATGTGGATAAGGGAGCCATTTACCTAAACGGTCACGATATTCGCGATTATCGTTTGACAGACCTTCGCAGTCTCATGGGCTATGTTCCTCAGGATCAATTCCTCTTTGCGGCCTCTATCTTAGACAATATTCGCTTTGGGAATCCGAACTTGCCACTTTCAGCGGTCGAGGAAGCGACTAAGCTAGCCCAAGTTTACCAAGACATTGTAGCCATGCCCCAAGGATTTGATACGCTGATTGGTGAAAAGGGAGTCAGTCTTTCTGGTGGTCAAAAGCAGCGTCTGGCCATGAGTCGAGCTATGATTTTAAATCCAGATATCTTGATTTTAGATGATTCCTTGTCGGCCGTTGATGCCAAGACAGAGTATGCGATTATTGACAACCTCAAGGAAACGCGTCAGGACAAGACAACTATTATCACAGCGCATCGCCTCAGTGCAGTTGTTCATGCAGATTTGATTCTGGTCATGCAAAATGGACAGATTATCGAACGGGGGACACATGAGGACTTACTAGCCTTGGATGGCTGGTATGCCCAAACCTACCAGTCTCAGCAGTTGGAAATGAAAGGAGAAGAAGATGCAGAATAAACAAGAACAATGGATTGTATTGAAGCGCTTGATGTCCTATCTCAAGCCCTATGGACTCTTGACCTTTTTGGCACTCAGTTTTCTCCTAGCGACTACGGTCATTAAAAGCGTGATTCCTCTGGTTGCTTCCCACTTTATCGACCAGTATCTAAGCAATTTCAACCAACTTGCTGTGACCGTTTTGCTGGCCTACTATGGCCTTTATATCCTACAAACTCTGGTTCAGTATGTCGGTAATCTTCTCTTTGCTCGCGTGTCCTACAGTATTGTTAGGGATATTCGTCGGGATGCCTTTGCCAATATGGAGAAATTGGGTATGTCTTATTTTGACAAGACACCAGCAGGCTCTATCGTCTCTCGTTTGACAAATGATACCGAGACCATCAGTGATATGTTTTCGGGGATTCTATCCAGCTTTATCTCTGCAGTTTTTATCTTTCTGACAACCCTTTATACCATGTTGGTATTGGATTTTCGTTTGACGGCTTTAGTCTTGCTCTTTCTCCCCTTGATTTTCCTTTTGGTCAATCTCTATCGGAAGAAATCAGTCAAGGTTATCGAAAAAACCAGAAGTCTCTTGTCTGATATCAATAGTAAACTGGCCGAAAACATCGAGGGAATCAGGATAATTCAAGCCTTTAATCAAGAGAAGCGTCTGCAGGCAGAATTTGATGAAATCAACCAAGAACACTTGGTCTATGCCTACTGTTCTGTAGCCTTGGATGCCCTCTTTTTGCGCCCTGCCATGAGTTTACTTAAACTCCTAGGCTATGCTGTCTTGATGGCCTACTTTGGCTATCGTGGACTTTATCTGGGAATAACAGCAGGGACCATGTATGCCTTTATCCAGTATATCAATCGACTCTTTGACCCCTTGATTGAAGTAACGCAAAATTTTTCAACCCTTCAAACGTCTATGGTTTCTGCAGGCCGTGTTTTTGCCTTGATTGACGAGAGAACCTATGAGCCCCTTCAAGAAAATGGCCAAGCTGAGGTCAAAGAAGGCAATATCCGTTTTGAACACGTATGTTTCTCATATGATGGGAAACACCCGATTCTGGATGATATTTCCTTTTCGGTTAATAAGGGTGAAACCATTGCCTTTGTAGGTCATACAGGTTCTGGGAAATCATCTATTATCAATGTCCTCATGCGCTTTTATGAATTCCAGTCAGGGCGAGTTCTCTTGGACGATGTAGATATCCGGGACTACAGTCAGGAAGAGCTGAGAAAAAACATCGGTCTGGTCTTGCAGGAACCCTTCCTCTATCATGGAACCATCAAGTCCAATATCGCCATGTACCAAGATATCAGTGATGAGCAGGTAAAGGACGCAGCTACTTTTGTCGATGCAGATTCCTTTATTCAGGAACTTCCTTTGGGCTATGATTCCCCTGTTTCCGAGCGTGGCTCCAGTTTTTCAACTGGACAGCGACAGCTTCTTGCCTTTGCTAGAACAGTCGCCAGTCAGCCTAAAATCCTGATTTTGGATGAAGCGACAGCCAATATTGACTCTGAAACAGAAAGTCTGGTTCAAGCTTCTCTGGCTAAGATGAGACAGGGGCGAACAACCATTGCCATTGCTCACCGTCTTTCTACTATCCAAGACGCCAACTGTATCTACGTATTGGACAAGGGGCGCATTATCGAGAGTGGAACCCACAAGGAACTTTTGGCCTTGGGAGGAACCTATCACAAGATGTATAGTTTGCAGGCGGGTGCCATGGCCTAATACTCTTTGATTTTCATTGATCACAAGAAGGAAATCCTTCAAATTACAGATTTCTTTCCCCGCCTTTTCCATTTTGTGGTATAATGAAAAATGTTGACAAATAGTATAATAAAAACAAAGGAGAAACAGCATGCTGAAATGGGAAGACTTGCCCGTGGAAATGAAATCAAGCGAGGTTGAGTCTTACTACCAGCTTGTCTCTAAAAGGAAGGGTTCGCTGATTTTCAAGCGTTGTTTGGACTGGGTTTTAGCCTTGGTTGTACTGGTTCTGACCTCTCCCATCTTTCTCATTTTGAGCATTTGGATCAAGTTGGATAGCAAGGGGCCAGTGATTTACAAGCAAGAGCGCGTGACCCAGTACAATCGACCTTTCAAGATTTGGAAGTTCCGTACCATGGTGACGGATGCAGACAAAAAAGGAAGTTTGGTGACTTCTGCTAACGATAGCCGCATTACCAAGGTTGGCAATTTCATCCGCCGTGTGCGTTTGGACGAACTGCCTCAGCTGGTCAATGTCCTTAAAGGCGAAATGTCCTTTGTCGGTACACGACCTGAAGTGCCACGCTACACAGAGCAGTATAGCCCTGAAATGATGGCGACCTTACTCTTACCAGCAGGGATTACCTCTCCAGCCAGCATCAACTACAAGGATGAGGACACTATCATCAGTCAAATGACGGAGAAAGGTCTGTCGGTTGACCAAGCCTATGTCGAACACGTCCTTCCTGAAAAGATGCGCTATAACCTCGCTTATCTCCGAGAGTTTAGTTTCCTTGGAGACATCAAAATTATGTTTCAAACCGTGTTTGAAGTGCTAAAATAAAGTAATCATGAGAGAATGAGTACAGATAAAAGGAGCAAATCAATGCCAAATTACAATATTCCATTTTCACCACCCGATATTACAGAAGCAGAAATTGCTGAAGTAGCGGCTACCCTTCGTTCTGGTTGGATTACAACAGGTCCTAAGACCAAAGAACTGGAGCGTCGCTTGTCGCGGTACACACAGACTCCTAAGACTGTCTGCCTAAACTCTGCGACTGCAGCTCTTGAGTTGATTTTGCGGGTTTTGGAAGTAGGACCTGGTGATGAAGTCATCGTTCCAGCCATGACCTATACAGCTTCATGTAGTGTCATCACTCACGTAGGAGCAACCCCTGTCATGGTGGATATCCAAGCAGATACGTTTGAGATGGACTATGACCTTTTGGAGCAATCTATCACTGAAAAGACTAAGGTGATCATCCCAGTAGAACTTGCAGGGATTGTTTGCGACTACGACCGTTTGTTCCAAGTTGTGGAGAAGAAACGGGACCTCTTTACTGCTTCAAGCAAGTGGCAAAAAGCCTTTAACCGTATTGTGATTGTTTCTGATAGTGCCCATGCTTTGGGATCTACTTATAAAGGACAACCTGCTGGTTCTATCGCCGACTTTACTTCCTTCTCATTTCATGCTGTTAAGAACTTTACAACGGCAGAAGGTGGAAGTGCCACTTGGAAAGCTAATCCAGCGATTGATGACGAAGAAATGTACAAGGAATTCCAAATTCTTTCTCTTCACGGGCAAACTAAGGATGCCCTTGCTAAGATGCAACTGGGTTCATGGGAATACGATATCGTGACACCAGCCTACAAGTGCAATATGACAGATATCATGGCTTCGCTTGGTTTGGTACAATTGGCCCGCTATACAAGTTTGTTGCAACGTCGTAAGGACATTGTGGACCGCTATGATCGTGGTTTTGCAGGTTCTCGCATCCGTCCATTGGCACACAAGACTGATACTGTTGAATCTTCACGCCACCTCTATATTACTCATGTAGAAGGAGCAAGCCTAGAAGAACGCAACCTCATCATCCAAGAATTAGCTAAAGCAGGAATTGCAAGTAACGTACATTACAAGCCACTTCCGCTCTTGACAGCTTATAAGAATCTTGGCTTTGATATGGCGAATTATCCTAAGGCCTATGCCTTCTTTGAAAATGAAATTACGCTCCCTCTTCACACTAAACTAAGCGATGAAGAAGTGGACTATATCATTGAGACTTTCAAAACAGTTTCTGAAAAAGTACTAGCTTCATCAAAAAAATTGTAAAAAAGTCTTGACAAAGAAAAAACAAAGTATTAAAATAAGTTCAATAAATCAGAAAAGTAACTATTTTTGATCTTCAGGGAGCCTGTGGTGATTGTGAACAGGTGGTTGGAAGTAGTGAAAGTGGGCTGATTTTAAAAATGAATTTGAAACAATGAAAATTCGGTGCGCACACCTTATAGTGCAACTTGTTGTTAGACAAGGCAGAGATGTAAAGGGGAATAGTCCCTTTATAATTGAGGTGGCACCGCGTTACCAACGCCCTCACACGGAATTTAATTCTGTGTGTGGGCTTTTTTCTATCCGTCATTTTGTTTATCTTTTATTAGGGCATTAAGTCGCTTTGATGAACTTGAGTTCTATCTGCAGCTCCTTGCCTACTACTAAAAGCAAACAAAAAGCCGAATTAATATAGAAAGAGGAAAAATTTATGACAACTAAAGGTTATTTTGGACAATTTGGTGGTAGCTTTGTACCTGAGCCGATTCAGGCTTTGTTGGATGAGTTAGAAGTGACATTTGACAAGTACAAGGATGATCCAGAGTTTTTGGCAGAATTTCGCCATTACTTGAAGGACTATTCAGGTCGCGAAACACCGCTCTATTTTTGCGGAAAGTTTGACAGACCACTTAGGGTGGCGCTAAGATTTATCTCAAGCGCGAAGATCTTAACCACTTGGGTTCACATAAGCTCAACAACGTTTTAGGGCAAATTCTTCTTGCTAAACGTATGGGCAAAAAACGTGTTATCGCAGAAACAGGAGCTGGTCAGCACGGTGTTGCGACAGCTGCAGCTGCAGCCAAGTTTGGTATGGCCTGTGATGTCTACATGGGGGCAGAAGATGTGGAACGTCAACGTCTCAATGTTTTCCGTATGGAGATGATGGGAGCAACTGTTCACGCCGTTGAAACGGGGACACGAACTCTTAAGGATGCGGTTGATGCAGCCTTTGGAGCATGGATGAATGACCTTGAAGCCTTTTATGTTCTGGGATCTGCTGTAGGACCACACCCTTATCCTACAATTGTCCACGAGTTCCAAAAGGTCATCAGTGAAGAATCTCGCCGTCAAATCTTAGAAAAAGAAGGCCGTTTACCAGACTATGTCATTGCCTGTGTAGGTGGTGGTTCCAATGCTATCGGTGCTTTTTCACAGTATGTGGCTGATGAAGAAGTCAAATTGGTTGGAGTTGAAGCTGCTGGGCATGGACTTGATACAGACAAGCACGCAGCTACTATGACAAAAGGTAGTATCGGAATTGTCGACGGCATGAAGACTTATGCAGTCTTTAAGGAAGATGGAGAACTTGCTCCAGTCTACTCTATCTCAGCTGGTTTAGACTATCCAGGGGTTGGTCCAGAGCACGCTTTCTTTAAAGACTCTGGTCGAGTAGATTATGTAGCAGCGACTGATGAAGAAGCTGTCCAAGCCTTGCTCCTACTTAGTAAGACTGAAGGAATCATCCCAGCTATTGAAAGCTCTCATGCTATCGCAGAAGCAGTCAAACGCGCACCAAAACTAAGTAAAGATGAGATTATCATCATCAATGTCTCTGGTCGTGGAGACAAGGACGTAGCTGCCATTGCAGACTACCTTGAAGCTAAAAAATAAAAGATGGAAAATATACAGAGATTTCTCTCACAGAGAGCTTGTGGTTGCTGGAAACAAGCAGAGAAAGCTGTAAGGTTGGGTCCATCTGAAATGGGAGAAGAACACATAATTCTCAAGGGAGTGCCCTTTATCGCACAGCCTGTTACAGGAGGTATCTGAGACAGGAACGAGAGATAGGAGAAATCCTATAATTGAGGTGGCACCGCGAATTTCGTCCTCACGCAAGTTGTTTTGCGTGGGGATTTTTTCATACAGTCGCCATGGACTAGAAGTAGAACTGAAAGGGAAATCACAATGGAACGAATCATTCATGGAGATGTCTTATCACCAATCTTGGCTTATATGCGCCTAAAAGGTCAACACAAGGTTATCTTAGAGAGTATTCCGAGAGACAAGGAAACAGCTCGTTTTTCTATCTTAGCCTATAATCCAGTTTGAGATTAAGTTTGAAAATGGAGTTCTTTATCAAAATGGTCAAGTGATTGATCATGATCCCTTGGATTTCCTTTATGAAGTAACTCATAAGAGCCAACACCATTCAGATCTACCTTTTGGTGGAGGAGCCATTGGATTTGTGGGTTATGATATGATTTCTCTTTATGAAGAAATTGGTCAAATTCCTGAAGATACAATTGGAACGCCAGATATGCATTTCTTTGTCTATGAGAGTTACATGGTCTTTGACCACAAGAAGGAAAAAATCCATGTCATCGAGGATGCTCTTTATAGCGAGCGCAGTCAAGAAACCTTGGAAGAAGCCTTGAACCAAGTGCTTGAGGAATTACGCATTCCTGCTCCAAATGAATTTGAAGATTTGGATTTATCACCACTTGACTTCAAACCCCATATCGCTCCTCAGAAGTTTGAGGAAATGGTGGAAACAGCCCGTGATTTGATTCGTAATGGAGATATGTTCCAATGCGTGCTCAGTCAGCGCTTCTCAGCAGAAGTGACTGGAAATCCATTTGACTTCTACAGAAATCTCCGCGTGACTAATCCTTCTAATTACCTTTATTTCTATGATTTTGGTGATTATCAAATCATCGGTGCCAGTCCAGAAAGTTTAGTTTCAGTTAAAAATGGCATCGTGACAACCAATCCGATTGCGGGTACACGACCAAGAGGCGCTACGGATGAAGAAGACAAGGCTTTGGCGACAGACCTGCTTTCGGATGAGAAGGAAACAGCAGAGCATCGAATGTTAGTAGACTTGGGTCGTAATGATATTGGTCGCATCTCTGAAACGGCCAGTGTCCAAGTTACCAAGTATATGGAAGTGGAGCTCTTCCGCTATGTCATGCATTTGACCAGCGTGGTGAAAGGGCGTTTGCTTCCAGAACTCACTGCCATGGATGCCTTGAAATCAACACTTCCAGCTGGAACAGTTTCAGGAGCACCAAAGATTCGGGCCATGAGACGCATCTATGAACTAGAAACAGAAAAACGTGGCGTATACGCAGGAGCAATCGGCTACTTGTCTGCGACGGGTGATATGGATTTTGCCATTGCCATCCGAACTATGATTCTCAAAAATCAAACAGCCTATGTGCAGGCTGGGGCAGGGATTGTCTACGACTCTATCGCCCAAAACGAATACCAAGAAACCATTAACAAAGCTAAATCTATGACTAGAATTGGAGAACTAAGACCATGATTTTATTAATTGACAACTATGATTCTTTTACCTATAACTTGGCGCAATACATTGGGAATTTCGCAGAAGTGCAGGTCTTGAGAAATGATGATCCTAAGCTGTATGAAGAAGCTGAAAAAGCAGATGGTCTGGTCTTTTCTCCTGGACCTGGTTGGCCAGTTGATGCTGGAAAGATGGAAGACATGATTCGTGACTTTGCAGGCAAGAAACCGATTCTAGGGATTTGTTTAGGTCACCAAGCCATTGCAGAAGTCTTTGGTGGTAAGCTAGGTTTGGCTCCAAAAGTCATGCATGGGAAACAGAGCAACATCAGCTTTGAAGCGCCATCTGTTTTGTATCAAGGCATTGAGGATGGTCGAGCGGTCATGCGTTACCACAGTATTTTGATTGAAGAAATGCCAGAAGACTTTGAAGTGACAGCTCGTTCGACTGATGATCAAGCCATCATGGGGTTTCAACACAAAAACCTACCGATTTATGGATTCCAGTACCATCCAGAGAGTATTGGAACGCCAGATGGCTTGTCTTCTATTCGGAATTTTATCGAGAAGGTTGTAAAGTGAGGAAACTAGGATGAAAGAGATTATTGAAAAACTAGCAAAATTTGAAAATTTATCAGGTGTGGAAATGACGGATGTCATTGAACGTATCGTAACTGGGCGTGTAACAGAAGCTCAGATTGCTTCTCTTCTCTTAGCTCTTAAGATGAAGGGAGAAACACCTGAAGAGCGCACGGCCATTGCCCAAGTTATGAGAGGACATGCCCAACACATTCCAACTGAAATCCATGATGCCATGGACAACTGTGGTACAGGTGGAGACAAGTCTTTCAGTTTTAACATCTCTACAACTGCAGCCTTTGTCTTGGCTGGTGGCGGTGTTCATATGGCAAAACATGGTAACCGCTCAATTTCTTCTAAATCTGGTTCTGCAGACGTTCTCGAAGCCTTGGGCATCAACTTAGACCTCAAACCAGCTGAACTAGGTAAGGTCTTTGATAAAACTGGAATCGTCTTTCTCTTTGCTAAAAATATGCACCCAGCTATGAAATACATCATGCCAGCTCGTTTGGAATTGGGTATTCCAACGATTATGAACTTGACTGGACCCCTGATTCACCCAATGGCCTTGGAAACACAGCTTCTTGGGATTAGTCGTCCAGAACTTCTAGAAAGCACAGCTCAGGTTTTGAAAAATATGGGTCGCAAACGTGCCATCGTGGTTGCTGGGCCAGAAGGATTGGATGAAGCTGGTTTGAATGGAACAACCAAGATTGCTCTTCTTGAAAATGGTGAAATCACCTTGTCAAGCTTCACTCCAGAGGATTTGAACATGCAACGCTACGCTATCGAAGATATTCGTGGAGGAAATGCTCAGGAAAATGCAGAAATTTTACTCAGCGTTCTGAAGAACGAACCAAGTCCATTCTTGGAAACTACAGTTCTAAATGCTGGTCTTGGTTTCTATGCTAATGGTAAGGTAGCTAGCATCAAGGAAGGGGTTGCCTTGGCTCGTCAAGTGATTGCTAGTGGCAAGGCCCTTGAAAAACTTAGACTGTTACAGGAGTACCAAAAATGAGTCAGGAATTTTTATCACGAATCTTGGAACAGAAGGCGCGTGAGGTCGAGCAGATGGAGCTGGAGCAAATCCAGCCTTTGCGCCAGACCTACCGCTTGGCTGACTTTTTGAAGAATCATCAAGACCGCTTACAGGTAATCGCTGAAGTTAAGAAAGCTAGCCCTAGTCTGGGAGATATCAATCTCGATGTGGATATTGTGCAACAGGCCCAGACTTATGAAGCAAACGGCGCAGTGATGATTTCTGTTTTGACAGATGAGGTTTTCTTTAAAGGGCATTTGGATTATCTGCGGGAAATTTCCAGTCAGGTAAACATTCCGACGCTCAACAAGGACTTTATCATAGATGAAAAGCAAATCATCCGTGCTCGCAATGCAGGTGCGACAGTTATCTTGCTCATTGTGGCTGCCTTGTCCGAAGAACGTCTCAAGGAACTTTACGACTACGCGACAGAGCTTGGTCTGGAAGTCTTGGTGGAAACTCATAATCTAGCTGAACTGGAAGTGGCCCACAGACTTAGAGCTGAGATTATCGGGGTCAATAACCGCAACTTGACCACCTTTGAGGTCGACTTGCAGACCAGTGTAGACTTAGCTAAACACTTCAAAGATGATTGCTTGTACATTTCTGAATCTGCTATTTTCATTGGGCAGGATGCGGAGCGAGTAGCACCATACTTTAACGGAATTTTAGTAGGGACAGCTCTCATGCAGGCAGAGGATGTGGCTCAAAGAATCAAGGAGTTGCAGATTGACAAAGGTTAAGATTTGTGGACTATCGACCAAAGAAGCGGTGAAAACAGCCGTGTCAGCAGGTGCGGATTACATCGGTTTTGTCTTCGCACCCAGTAAAAGACAGGTGACCTTGGATCAGGCTGCTGAGTTGGCTGAAATCATTCCTGCAGATTTAAAAAAGGTTGGCGTATTTGTTTCACCAAGTCGGGCAGAACTGCTAGAAGCCATTGACAAAGTCGGCTTGGACTTGGTACAGATTCACGGCCAGGTGGCGGATGATTTGTTTGAGGATTTGCCTTGTGACAGTATTCAGGCTGTGCAGGTGGATGGAGAGGGTCATGTCCCCAATTCTCAGGCAGACTATCTACTCTTTGATGCCCCTGTGGCAGGAAGTGGCCAGCCCTTTGACTGGGCTCAACTGGATACGACAGGATTAACTCAGCCTTTCTTTATCGCAGGTGGCCTTAATGAAGACAATGTAGTAAAAGCAATTCAACACTTTACTCCCTATGCAGTAGATGTATCGAGCGGAGTGGAGACAGACGGACAAAAAGATCAGGAAAAGATTAGAAGATTTATAGAGAGGGTAAAGAATGGCATATCAAGAACCAAATAAAGATGGATTTTACGGAAAATTCGGCGGACGTTTCGTCCCAGAAACATTGATGACAGCAGTTTTGGAGTTGGAGAAGGCCTACCGTGAAAGTCAAGCAGACCCAAGTTTTCAAGAGGAATTAAACCAACTCTTGCGCCAGTATGTGGGACGTGAAACTCCCCTTTACTACGCAAAAAACTTGACCCAGCATATTGGCGGAGCCAAGATTTACCTTAAACGTGAAGACCTCAACCATACAGGTGCCCACAAGATTAACAATGCCTTGGGACAAGTTCTCCTCGCTAAACGCATGGGCAAGAAGAAAATTATCGCTGAAACAGGTGCCGGTCAACATGGTGTGGCAACTGCAACAGCTGCGGCTCTCTTTAACATGGAATGTACCATCTATATGGGTGAGGAAGATGTCAAACGCCAAGCCCTCAATGTCTTCCGTATGGAGCTTTTGGGAGCTAAGGTTGAGGCAGTGACAGACGGTTCGCGCGTGCTCAAGGATGCTGTTAATGCAGCCCTTCGTTCATGGGTGGCTAATATCGATGATACCCACTATATCCTTGGTTCTGCCTTGGGACCTCATCCTTTCCCAGAAATTGTTCGTGACTTCCAAAGTGTCATCGGTCGAGAGGCTAAACAACAGTACCGCGACTTGACAGGACAAGATCTGCCAGATGCCTTAGTAGCCTGTGTTGGAGGTGGTTCTAATGCTATCGGGCTCTTCCATCCATTTGTAGAAGATGAGTCTGTAGCTATGTATGGGGCTGAAGCAGCTGGACTTGGTGTAGACACAGAGCACCACGCTGCTACCTTGACTAAGGGTCGTCCGGGTGTCCTTCACGGTTCCCTCATGGATGTGCTCCAAGATGCCCATGGTCAAATTCTTGAAGCCTTCTCTATCTCAGCAGGATTGGACTATCCTGGTATCGGTCCAGAACATTCTCACTACCACGATATTAAACGTGCCAGCTATGTTCCTGTGACAGACGAAGAAGCCTTGGAAGGATTCCAACTTTTGTCTCGTGTGGAAGGGATTATCCCAGCCTTAGAATCTAGCCATGCGATAGCCTTTGCGGTGAAATTGGCCAAAGAACTGGGCCCAGACAAGTCTATGATTGTCTGTCTATCAGGTCGTGGGGACAAGGATGTGGTTCAAGTCAAAGACCGCTTGGAAGCAGATGCAGCAAAGAAGGGAGAAGCTCATGCCTAAGACATTAACAGAAAAATTGAATGCTATAAAAGCAGCTGGAAAGGGAATTTTTGTTCCCTATATCATGGCTGGAGACCATGAGAAAGGTTTGGATGGACTGGGAGAAACAATCCACTTTTTAGAAGATTTGGGCGTCTCTGCCATTGAAGTGGGCATTCCCTTTTCAGACCCTGTTGCAGATGGACCTGTTATCGAAGAAGCTGGCTTGCGCAGTTTAGCCCATGGGACCTCTACCCAGGCTTTGGTTGAAACCTTGAAAACCATTGAAACAGAGATTCCGTTGGTCATCATGACCTACTTTAACCCCCTCTTTCAGTACGGTGTGGAAAACTTTGTCAAAGATTTGGCAGATACAGCGGTTAAGGGCTTGATTATCCCAGACCTGCCTCATGAGCATGCCAACTTTGTGGAGCCATTTTTGGCAGATACAGACATTGCCTTGATACCCCTAGTTAGTTTGACAACAGGACTTGAGCGCCAGAAAGAGTTGATTGAAGAGGCGGAGGGGATTCGTCTATGCTGTTGCCATCAATGGGGTGACAGGGAAATCTGGCAATTACCGTGCAGATTTGGATAAGCACTTGGCACAATTGCATCAAGTAGCCGACATTCCAGTCTTGACAGGTTTTGGTGTATCTAGTCAAGCCGATGTAGAACGCTTCAATGCGGTGTCAGATGGCGTTATCGTCGGTTCGAAAATTGTAAAAGCTCTCCACGAGGGAGAGCCGATTGAGGACTTTATCAGACAAGCAGTAGCTTACCAAAAATAATCACACAAGCAGCAAGTAAGAGGAAAGGTACGAAAGGAAGTCTTTCCTTTTTCTTTTGCAGGAGAAAGGCTAGAATTCCTGTTGCAGAAGCAAACTGAATCAAGATGAGTAACTCGGTTATGCTAAAGACGAGAGCGCAAGAAGCTAAAAAGAGGAAATCCCCTGCACCCATGCGGATATCGATAAAATGAGCCAAAATTCCAAGGACAAGGAAGAAGACCATGACCAGATTCCAGCTAGAGACGGCCATTAGGATTAGGTGGAAAGTCATCCAGACCAGTAAGGGATATTCCTGATGGCGAAAGTCGTAGATGCCCAAGGTCAAACCAGCGGTGATTAGAACGACTTGCCCCAAGGAAAGCAATTCCCAAGACCAAGCCAGAAATAGGAGTCCTAAACCTAGTTCAAAGAGGGCATACCAGACAGGATAGCGAGCCTTGCAGTAGCGACAGCGAAAGCGATTGAAGACCTGCGAGAGAATCGGAATCAAATCTAAGGGACGCAAGGGAGTCTGACAGGAATCGCAGTGACTAGCAGGTTGGATAATGGATTGCTCAGGAAAACGGTCAATGACCAAACCAAGAAAGGAAGCGAGAATGCTCCCGACAAGAAAAATAAAAATCAATCATACTTATCTATTCGTAAAAAATGGGAGAAGTAGTATAATGGAGAAACATAGATAAGATGGTGAGGCAAAGATGACAATTCGTTTTGAAGAAAAAGGTGAGCACAGAAAACGTTCAGCTCGTATGCCAATGGTCCAACTCCCTTGGCAAATCATTTCAAGAACAATGGATGGGAACAATGATTCCTTTTCCCTTGACAATTCAAGTTTTGCAAGATTTGGAAGGAATCTTTTCAATCTTTGAAGGACAAGAGTTTGTGGGGCTCATCCAGAAAATCAGGCAAGAAGACAGCAATCTTCATATTGGGAGATTTTTTATCAATCCCCAGAAACAGGGGCAGGGCTTTGGTAGCCAGGCTTTAAGGAAATTTGTTAGCTTGGCCTTTGAAAATGAAGACATAGATAGTATTTCTTTAAATGTCTTCGAAGCAAATCAAGCAGCCCAGCACCTTTATCAAAAAGAAGGATTTGAAATCGTTCAAATTGTTGAAACACCTATACGAAAATACCTTATGAAAAAAAGTTTAGGTAGAAAGCAAAAAAAGCCTTGGTTCCCAAAGCTTTTTAATGTTATAAACTCATTAAAAATAACTCCCAGTTAGATTTGGAATATTTTTTTATTCTGTGTCGTATAAAAAATAAATAAAATGAATGGCTATAGCTAGAGCTAAAAATGGTTGTTATACTCACTACTATTATAGGATTAGAAGCAAAGATTAAAGAGAGAATCAAAGGCAGCCAGATAGAGTGTCGCTTGGACACAGTAGTAACTTTTTCGAATAGCGAAGATAGTGTTTGTTATAGGGCCCATTTACTAGGACAGCAGCTTGAAAGAGGCCAAATCCGATATAAGAGAAGCTGGTTGCAAAGAGACGATTAGCTTCAGGATTCTGAAGAAAACTCATCGATACAGTCATCATCATAAGCCCAATGAAAATAGGATAGTGACTGTAAATTAGAAATAGTCCCTTTTGATTAGATTTTTGATCAATAGCATGGTCGAATTGACCAAAAATAAAACAAGAACAGAGAAATCATAATTATGAAATAAAAGAACCGAATAAATCGAGAAATTCTCGATTGTAAAGAAGTTAGCTAGCCCCATAATCATCTCTCCAAACGTAATAATGACAAGAAGGGAGATGCGCTCGATTAAATGGGGGAGATTTACCTGGTAATGCTTATCTTTACTAGGCAAGATAATTGGCATAATAAATGTTAGCAGAATACTAGCAAATAAGATAGAGACCCCAACGTAAATAGGAAGAAGAGCTGCTAGATAGACTCTAAACTTCCTGAGACCTGTTATCCATAGAAAAACCTTTGATACTTTCCCGATTAGCATTATCGGTTGATTTTCTAAAAATTCAACCAAATATTGTAAAAAAATAAGGTAAAGGTTAATGTACCAATAGCCCAACAGAGATAATGAAAAATATTGTTGCCAATCAGGTCCAATTATATTGGCTATAAAGAGTAAAAGTCCCATTTTGATAAACATGATTACCATGTTAAATAAAGAGTTCTTTCCATAGCGATTGGTATAATCGGTTTGAATCATCCAGGAATCGATGAGAAACAAAATAGCAATGAAAAAATCAAGGAAAGAATTCCAAGTCAAAATACCGTTATGAAGATGGTCGATTAAAGTAGTTACTTTTGAAATTGCAAAAAAACAAAAACTAAGTCATAAAAAAAGTTCTGAAAAATTCTACACGTTTATGTTTAATAAGAGTTGTCATCTTAAGACCTTTCTATTTTAGAAGTACAATTTATTATACCATAAAATGGTAATGAGAGAAAAGGAGATGCTTAAATAACTTTATGTGGCGCGAATTGTCAAAACCTTGGAGCACATTTACCTCATGTACCAGATTACAGGCGGAGTGTTTGACGATTGATAATGAAGTACGTGTATTTTGAGGCAAAAGATTTCGAGACTCCATTACATAACTCCCATATATAAATAAAAAATGATTGTTTCATTATAGCAAATCTAAAGAAACACGCTAAAAAGCAACCCTGACGAGTTGCTTAAAATCCTATTAAAAATTAACTTTGTCAGGATCATCCTGAGTTTTGATGCCTTGAATCTTATCCAGGACTGCCATATCTTCCTCTGATAAGTCGAAGTCGAAGATATCTAGGTTGCCTTCAATATTTTTAGGTGTTACAGACTTAGGTAGTGGCAAGAAACCTTTTTGAAGGCTCCAACGCAGAGCAACTTGTGCTACAGATTTACCGTTACGTTCAGCCACTGCTTCAACATCTTCATTTCCAAAAATGCTACCTGTACCTAGTGGACTATAGGCTTCAAGAAGGATATCGCGCTCTTGGCAATAGGCAACTAAGTCTTCTTGGTTACAACCTGGAGCCAAGAGGATTTGATTGACATGTGGAACAATTTCAGCTGTTTCAATAAGAGCTTCTAGGTGGTGTTGCATAAAGTTAGACACACCGATAGCACGCACCTTACCTTCTTTGTAGGCTTCTTCCATAGCCTTCCATGCACCCGCATTGCCAGCCTTCCAATCATCATTCTCACGAAGCGCCTTTGGATTAGGCCAATGGATAAGTAAAAGATCCAAATAATCCACACCAAGTCTTTCGAGAGACTCATCGATAGAAGTCTTAGCTAACTCGTAATCATGCTTATCATTCCAAAGTTTGGTAGTTAGGAAAATATCCTCACGTGCCAAATTACTATCAGCAATCGCTTTACCTACAGAAACCTCGTTACCGTAAATTTGTGCGGTATCAATATGTGTGTAACCAGCCTTAAGTGCAAGCTAACGCTGTTATAGGCTTCTTCGCCTTCAACAATTTGCCAAGTTCCAAAAACCAATTTTAGGAATAGCAACCCCATTTGCAAGCGTATATGTTTCCATGATTTTTCACCTTTTTCTTTTTAATAGTACTATCTTAAAAAGATAAGACAAAAATACAAAAGATTTGCTACGGCTATTATTATGAATAGTTCCTTACTTCTTTTTCCGATGTTCGTAACAGCCTTTGGAGATATTATTACTTGGGAAGAGAATGAATTTGTTGGTATTGTAAAATAAAATCTTCAAGACTGCGACATTATTATCAAGAGCCTGAAATATTTTATTCAGTATTATAGGAGGTTTGATACTCTTTCTCATAAATTTGTCCCTCCAAAAAACAAAACGTCTATTCGGATGGTACCGATAGACGAAGAATGTATCAAGATATAACAAGTCCTAAAAATTGAACAAGAGAAGGCTAATAAAGAGCTAGGAATCAAGAATAGGTATAAAATGATTTTTCAGCATTATGGATATGCCTACGATGTTCCAGATATTGCAACAGTCAATAAAGCTATAAAAGTAATGTTGAAGGAATTGCAAATTTCTCCATTGATTACTACTAAAGGAGCTAGACACACTTATGGTAGTTATTTATGGCATAATAATATTGATTTGGGAGTTATTGCGAAAATTTTAGGACACAAAGATATCTCTATGCTGGTTGAAGTTTATGGTCACACATTGGAGGAAAAAATTAGTGAGGAATTTATGGCTGTGAAAAGTTTGTTGTAAAAACACGGCAAATTGCACGACAATTTTTAAAAGGAAAGCAAAAAAGCCTTATAAATCAAGGCTTTTCCTGTTGTATGTAGATGCCCCCTACAGGGATTTGGAAAGGACTTTCATATTGAGAGCAATTAAAAATATTGAAATATAAGTGATTTTAGGTATTTTCAATGTCATGATTTAAAAATGGGACAAAAGTGGGGCAAAAACCATACAGATTCTAAACTGTATGGTTCTTTTTATCTAACCAAGAAAGGTTAAAAACTTATTAAAACAAATGCAATCAACTGTTGAAAAACTTTTTAGTCCGTGTAATATAAAAAAACAAGTAAAATGTTGAACTATAGAATATTGTGTCATAATAGGTAATAGATGAATAATTAATAGATTGGAAATAATGCTTTCTTACCTTAACAAGTTGAATTGGTTATACATTTTTTCGTCGCAATTGTGTCTATCTCTCGAGTTTAGCTAGTTTTTATAAGCTCTGGTTTCTAATCAATATAACAAATTTTAGAAGTGCATAAGACAAGATGGTGACATTACTACAGTCATTTCTAGTCACCATATGTTGCTGGCACAGGCTGTTTGTAGTGTTGGCTAGTTTACTAGTCAGTTTAATCGGAGTGTTTAATTTTTATTGTTGAAAGGTTTTTATATGGCGAAAATTCTATCTTTAGGTCTGACAGGTAAGAAATTACTTGCTCAGGGGTTCTTGTTTGTTCTGCTAGGTCTCATCTTGATGGTCACGGGGACTTGGTTGCCAGTAAAGGTTATTCGACTGGTTCTGTTTTTAGCTTGGATAGCAACGGTCTTAGATTTAGTATTACGTATTTTCAAAAAAAGTCAGTCAACGGACACCTTGGGAGTTGCACTGGTTAAATTGTTAGTGCTGGGATATTTGCTTGGCTCCAATCTTGCGACGGATGTGCCGATTTATATTTTGGCTCTTGTGATTGGAGTTTATCAGATTTTTCATGCTAGTATTAACCTTGTCACCTATGTTCTCTACCGCAAAAACAAAATTCGACCTCGTTTTCGTCTCTTACTAGATGGACTCGTACTAGTTTTTCTTGGTGGGACTAGTCTTTTGTCCTCTACAGGAAATTCTGTCTTTCAACTCTTTGTATTAGGGGCTTATTTTTTCCTTTATGGTCTGTCCAATATCCGTGACGGTTTCTTATTTGAAGGGGAAATTGGGAAAAACCATCTCAAACGTCGTATTAGAATTAGCTTACCTATTGTCCTAGCCGCTCTCATCCCTGCAAGAACTTTAGCAAAAATCAACAAATTCATGCAGGAAAATGCTGATGAGAGAGAGGATATCCATCTTGGAATGGTGAAGTCTGGTAAGACAGCGGAGCTTGAAATTTTTGTTCATACAGCTGAGACCTCTCTGTTTTCGGCAATTGGTCATGTGGATATCTGCTATCAAGGCCGTGTTATTTCTTATGGCAACTATGATCCGTCTTCTGAGACCTTATTTGGCATGGTAGGAGATGGTGTCTTATATTTCTGTGATCGTGACAAGTACATTGACCTATGTAAACGTGAGAGTCAAAAAACGCTTTTTGGTTATGGGATAGATTTGACGCCTGAAATGGAAAAAAAGCAGTTCAGAAAAAAGTTGGCTGAATTGAAACAACTGACGATTCCATGGGAGCCAAGTGCAGATAAAAATCATGACAGGTGATGGTAAGAAGACTACACCTACGCTTATAAAATCAGACATGAGACAGATGGGGAACTTTATAAATTTATCAAATCTAAGTTTAAATCCTACTTTTGTCTTATCTACAAACTGTGTGCTCTTGGCTGATACCATAGTCGGTCAGGCTGGCACCGATATCCTCTCACCCAAAGGATTTATCGCTCCAGGAACTTACCAAGCCTACCTTAATCGAGAGTTTGAAAAACCAAATAGTATAGTCGTATCTAAACATGTTTTATTAAGGAGAATTTATGAACTTAGTAAAAATACACCCCGTTAATACTTTTTTTATAGGGCTGGTTGCTCTTGTAATTCTGAATGCATCGAGCTTTATATCAGAGCAATCTCTCTTTGATGTAATATCAACCTTGATTTATGGTGCTGTTATTGCTTTTGTGCTTAATGTTTCCTATGAAAAAATTGAACAGTACTTAGTTAAATTGAAGGTAAAGGCAGAGTTGCGTCGTCCGATTGCCATGGTACTTGTTTTCCTAGCTCTTATCTTAATCGTGATTGCTCTTTTTGGTTTTTGGTGCTGCCAACCCTAGCCCAGACTATTAGTCAGCTGGGAACAGTCCTTTCAACAGTCCTGACTCAACTTGGGAAATTGCTAGACAGCTCGGAATTTGTAACCAAAGACATGCTGTCAACTATCGTATCAGGAATTCAGGGACAGTCTAGCTCTATTAGTCAAGCTTTGATAACCTTCTTATCCGGTCTGACTAGTAATATAGGAAATATTTTTTCAAGTATAATGAATGCCTTTCTGATTATAGTATTTACCTTTTTATTTTTATCCAGTAAGGAACATCTGGCAGCGATGACGAGTAGACTTCTAAAAGTTATATTTCCAGAGAAAGTGGTGACAAAGTTAACTTACATTGGACAAGTAGCACTAGAGACTTATGACCAATTTTTGATGAGTCAGCTGATTGAAGCAGTCATCATAGGAGTTATGATAGCGGTTGGCTACAGCCTGTTTGGACTACCTTATGGGGTAATGACAGGTATATTTGCAGGAGTGCTATCGTTCATTCCTTATGTAGGGCCTATGATTGCTTGTGTTGTGGGAGCGATTTTTATCTTCACAGTGAGTCCTACTCAAGCCTTACTTTCTCTTCTTCTATATCAAGTTATACAGCTGATTGAAGGAAACCTTATTTATCCTAGAGTTGTAGGTCAATCTATTGGTTTGCCAGCTATTTTCACGCTTGCGGCTGCTAGTATTGGAGGCAATCTCTTTGGCTTACTTGGGATGATATTCTTTACACCGATATTTGCTGTTATCTATCGATTGGTTAAGGAATTTGTCGTTGCAAAGGAAAATCAGCTAGATTAAGAAAAAAACTAAATTTAATAAGATATACTGAGAAGAGAGTGAGAGATTCTCTTCTCTTTTATTTTTAAATACTTTTCTACAAAAAAGCTATTAGACGTTAAAAAAGCCTTGGTTTCAAGGCTTATTTCTGTTGATTTAGATGTGCCCCTGCAGAGACTCGAACCTGCGCCCCATAGCTTAAGAGTCTACTGCTCTACCAACTGAGCTAAGGAGGCAACAGAAAAAGCTGAGAATGTAACTTCCCAGCTATTTTAATATGCCCAAAAATGGCAGCTAGATTATTTACGAAAGGCATCAAGGATATAGGGTGAAACCAACAATTAAAAATGCAAAAGGCAACGACATAAACGACAAAAGACACTTGTAGCTACTGGATTGAACAAAAATCACTAGACCTAGTAAAAATGCAAGCAACGCTATCCACATGATATGGTTGCCAATAATAGGAAAAATCAATCCCAGACGATTGCCTTTAAAGAAAACTATAATGAGCTTCTACAATTAACCAAATTCCTAAAATAGTTGGAATGACAACTGGCAGCGTCACAAAGCCATAGGCAACGAGGTAAAGAGCTAAGAGAAGATTAACAATCCCTTGGAAAAAGATGAGCTGGTGAGCGAAGCTCTTTTGGTACAGAGAAATAGCCTAAAAATAGCTGCTATAGAAGAAACCAGTAAAACCAAATGCAATCCACCAGCTGTAAGCAACAAGATTAGCTACTGGGTTTGTAAATAGGAAAAAGTCCTAAAAGGACAAAAAAACAACTCCTGCAAGGAATAGCGATAAACGATTAGAAAAATTTCATTTCAATACCCCCTATATAGTATAGTTTGATAATAAAAATATTATACACCTTTTTTTAGAGAAATATCAATAAACAAAATGGAAAATTTGGAAGTTTCAGTCTGATTTATGAAAAAGAAAAATCAGTTTTATTATTTTGAAAAATAAAAGAGAAGATAAAATTTGTCTTCTCTACATGAAAATATTGTATGGAATCAAAGCAAAAGTAACTGGCTTTACACTATTTGTAAAGATGTAATTTGATTCAAAAAGAAAAGATAGATTTAAAATGTGGGACAAATGATGGGGTAAATCAGTTATAGACAAGCAAAAAAAGCCTTGATTTACAAGGCTTTTTCCTGTTGTATTTAGATGCCCCCTACAGGGATCGAACCTGTGACCCACGGATTAAGAGTCCGCTGCTCTGCCAGCTGAGCTAAGGAGGCAAAGAAAAAAGCTGTATTGGTGCCGAAACTTCACGGTTTGTATTGAACCCGCGCAATTAAGCAGGTGGGCAACTCGCTCTAACTGAAGCTGTTTCCGTGTGAGACGGCCTACATGCTGTTAGAAGACTTTTGTTTCCCTAATAATACAAAAAATAGTCGGTCAACACTTAAGTGTGAAGTCGTACACCACAGCGTTTCTATGTTTATATAATACCACTTTTTCAAAAAAAATCAAGAGGAAAGTGCAATTTTTTGAAAAGGATTTCAGATTTTTCGCAAACGGTCGATAGCTTCCTTTCTTTGAGCCAAAGCCCGTTCATATTTACCAGTATCTTCTGCTTGGAAATAGTGATGATTACGAATTTTTTCTGGTAGATAGTCTTGCTTGACCCAATTTCCAGGATAGTTGTGTGGATAGAGATAGTCTTGGGCATTCCCCAGTTCCTTGCTTCCGCTGTAGTGCCCATCACGCAGGTGTCGCGGAATAGGCAAGTGCCCTGATGTTTTGAGGTCGGCAAGAGCCTTGTCCATAGCCACATAGGCTGAGTTGGATTTTGGAGAAAGGGCCAAATCAATCACGACATTGGCAATGAGAATGCGGGCTTCTGGGAACCCAATCTTCTGGGCAGCATCCAGAGCAGTCACGGTGTGAATCTGGGCTTCAGGATTGGCTAAGCCGATATCTTCATAGGCGATGACAGTCAAGCGACGAGCGAGACTTGGCAAATCACCAGCCTCAATCAAGCGAGCAGCATAGTGAAGACTGGCATCCACATCTGAGCCACGGATAGACTTTTGCAGGGCTGAGAGAACATCGTAATGTCCATCCCCATCCTTGTCCATAGTGATGTAGCTTCTCTGAAGACTATTTTCCATGATGTCTAGAGTAATATGGCGAATGCCCTCATCATTCTCAGGGGTAGAAAGAACAGCCAAGTCCAGTGAGTTGAAGGCAGAACGCAGATCTCCGTTTGTAGAGGTAGCAATGAAATCCAGCGCATCCTCATCTAGTTCTACTGGAAAAATCAAAACCACGCTCAGGGTACTTAGAGCTATCTGCAGGGCCTCTTTGACGTCTTGGTTAGACAGAGGTTCTAACTCAAAAATTTGAACTCGGCTACGAATGGCAGGAGTGACAGAAAAGAAAGGATTTTCAGTCGTAGCGCCAATCATGATGACCAGACCACTTTCCAAGAGAGGCAAGAGGAAGTCTTGCTTGGTTTTATCTAGTCTGTGAATCTCGTCTAGTAATAGGACGAGACCACCAGAAATTTTGCTTCCTCAGCGATTTCTTGCAGTCGCTTTTTACTATCAACTGTCGCATTGAAAGTTCGAAAGGCATACTTTGTTGTTCCAGCGATGGCAGAGGCAATACTGGTTTTGCCGATTCCAGGAGGTCCATAAAGAATCATGGAAGACAGGCGGTTGGCTTCCACCATGCGGCGGATGATTTTTCCTTGTCCGACCAGATGTTCCTGACCAATGACCTGGTCGATGGTTTTAGGGCGCATGCGAAGCGCGAGATTGTCTGGCATAGCAGTCCTTTCTAGCGTGGATTTTAGTGTCATATTTTTTGAGTAGAATGACTCATCTAATATATCTTACTATGTCCATTCTAGCCTATTAGTTGTGATATTTCAATGGTTTTGTAATATTCAGGGTGTGAGATAGAATCTTTTTGACTATTTAATTTAATGAGGAGGGGCATCAGCATGAGAGAATGGATTTTCCTTAAAGTTCAAAATATGATAGTTGAGTCTAAAGAAGTGGAATTGCTGATTTGAGAAATAATATTGCTAGATGTTATTGCATGAACTATAATGAAAAGAGAGGGATAAGGAATGGAAATGATGGAATTACCAAGTTAGGAAGTTTTCTTGATAAAGTATATAGTAGATATAAATTTAGATAGTAATATTTGAAAAAGGAGAAAATGGAACTAGATGAATACTTCAAATTCAAAGCTACCTGAAAATAAAGGCATTTATGGAATTTGACGGACTAGTTGGTTTACCAAATGGAGTGAAACCAGACCTATGAAATACAATCTTGGAAAAAAATTAACAAATATTTAAACGAAACAGGAAAAAGAATTTAAAGAACTGACTGTTCTGGAACTAAAAACAATTTGAGAGAGTTAAATAAAAGATGGGACTAGATAAAAGATTTGTGGAGAAAGCCTTTACCAGTGGCAAAAGATAGAGTTAATAGAGCGATTTTTGTAAAAACCTGAAGAGCTTATTGAACTATCTGATGAAGATTTAAGTTATTTTGGGGAAGGTATTTTTTTATTGCTTACCTCGTAGCAAATTTGTAGAAAGTCATAAAGATGAGATTCGAGAGAAGTACAATCTTTCTAACGAATTACCAAAAGATAAACGGTATCTATTTAGGGACTTTTTAAAAATGAGATCATGGGATAGAATCAGAAAAAAACCAAAACCAAGCTTAAAAAGAAATTATAAACATGGTTGAAAAAGTGAAATAGTGGATATCTATTCGAAGGAGTTTTTACTTCATTTAATCTTGGTTAATAATTTCAACTGTTACGATTTCATTCTTGAATAGTCTAATCCATCTATTTCCTGTTTTGATAGATATTCTTCATCATAGACTTCTTTTATGATTAAAAAAGACAAATCTCTTCATATGTTTGATTGTCAGTATCAGTAATTTTAACAACCTTATTGTTAAAGTTTTCAAGTTCCATAAATTATCCTTTTTATATTATTGGAATCCCTTTTGCGTAAGCTTCTTTGGCTTCAGCTAGAGTCATCTTATTTGGACCACCGTCTATATTTATAATACCTGTATTTTGCCAACGACAGACGTCACAGATATCATAGTCCATAACTTCAGTTCCGCAAACAGGGCAATGTAGCCAGATTTCCCCGTCAATTTCCCAAGTCTTTTGTGATTCATTCATGTCGTTCTTCCTTTTATAAGCCATTTTCGCTTCAGCAAGCGTCATTTTATTAGGACCACCATCGATATTAAATGCTCCCGTATTTTTGCCAATGACAAACATCGCAAATATCATAAGTTTCTACTAAAAGTTCCACATACAGGGCAATGCACATGCTCCCAACCATCAATGAAAATTAAATTCTCTTTTTTAGTTTTATTCATGATAAGCAACCCCTGTTATTTTGTAATATCGTCTTGAGTTAACTCTATTGATGCGATTTCAGATTCATTAAATCCAACATATGGATATTTATCTGTTCTTATTGTAATTTCATCATAGAGTTCATCTTCCGTATCAAGTTTCCTGTAAAGCTATTACAATGACCCCCTAAAAATTTGTCCGTCAACAAAAACAATCCTAATTTCTTTTTCCTAAATATTGTTCTAAATTCATTACTGATTTCCTTTCCAATATTATACTTCAAATCAAGGGATATTACTAATGAATAAAGTATGGTAAATGATGAAACAGTTTATCTGACAATGCAAGTTTCTCTTCTGCCGAAGGTATTGATTTAGTAGTTTTTGCTAGTCTTTTAGAAAAAAATCGTAATATAATTTTGGGTGATAATCATTTTTTAATGAAGAGAGGAGAAGTAATGTTAAGATTCAATCGAGCCACTTCTAGTGGGTCGAGAAAAGCAGGAACTCTGATAGTTCTGCTTATCCGTTTATATAAGACTTCCCTTAGAACCACATCTAGGGGCTTTTATGTATAAGAGAATAATAAGTATTACTCCTTTACAATACGTGTAGCACGTGTTATAATGGTGTTGTCAGGAGGTAAAAGCGCTATGCCTATGACACAAAAAGAGATGGTTAAACTCCTTACGGCTCATGGTTGGATAAAGACTAGAGGCGGTAAAGGTTCTCATATTAAAATGGAGAAGCAAGGGGAAAGACCTATCACAATCCCTCATGGTGAACTGAATAAGTACACTGAAAGAGGGATAAGAAAGCAAGCTGGGTTGTAAATTCAGCCCCTGCTTTTTGATATGGAGGTAGTGAGATGTTAGTTACGTATCCAGCTTTATTTTATTATGATGATACAGATGGGGTAAAAGCGACTTATTTTGTTCATTTCCCAGATTTTGAATACTCAGCTACACAAGGTGCGGGGATTTCTGAGGCTTTGGCTATGGGTTCAGAGTGGTTAGGCATAACTGTTGCAGATTTGATAGAGAATGATGGAGATTTGCCCCAGCCATCAGATATCAATAGCTTGTCTTTAATTGATAATGATCCTTTTAAAGATGATGAAGATTTCGTGTCAACTTATGACCTTGATAAATCTTTTTATTTCTATGGTATCTGTTGATGTATTAGAATACCTAGGAAGTCAGGAACCAATTAAAAAGACCTTGACCATACCAAGATGGGCAGATAAGTTGGGACGAGAAATGGGACTTAACTTTTCTCAGACTTTGACAGATGCTATTGCAGATAAGAAAAATTCAAGCCTAAGATTAAGTGTGGTATCGTGGTAATAGTCAATAAAAAGCACGTTCAATTGTGCTAGTTACTTGTCTATTGATTTTATAGGTTTCTTAGCCCTTTTTGAGGGCTTTTTATATTGATTTTTCAGGAAAAATAAAGAAATCAGACTTTTAAGAAAATCACTAATACCAAGGGTTTAAATGAGGTAATATGGTATAATTAGGGACATAAAATAATTTTGTGGTAAGATGGTAGTATCTATTTTTAGCATATTTCCGAGCAATCAGGGGCGATTAAAGAGTCGCATAGAAAGAGGACAAAATGGCAACATACGGATTTTTTTATATGTTTTAGAAGAAGAGTTGGAGAAGAACTTTCCTTTGACTTTGAGATTAGTTGGGACAAGCGTAACCACGCGGTTGAAGTGAGTTTTCTATTGGAAGCGCAAAATGCTGCAGGTGTGGAGATGGTGGATGAAGACGGAGAGGTTTCGTCAGATGATATCCTATTTGAGGAAGCGGTACTCTTTTACAATCCTGCTAAGTCAACCGTCAATGAGGAAGATTATTTGACTGTCATACCTTACCTGCCTAAAAAAGGCTTTTCTCGTGAGTTTTTATCTTACTTTGCCCTTTTCCTCAAAGATACTGCCGAGGTTGGACTAGATGCCCTCATGGACTTTTTGGAAGACCCAGAAGCAGAAGAATTTGTCATGGAATGGAACCAAGAAGTCTTTGAAGAAGGAAAAGTTGGCTTGGAAGAGGGAGAATTTTATCCTTATCCGAGATACTAGGAGTTATTGGGAGAGTTTATGAAAAAACTTGTGACGTATTTGATTCAGACAGTGTCTGTTCTTGTGATGATGCTAGCTTTTGCTTGTGGAACAATCGCATTTGCAGAGTTGGGCTATTCTGCATTATTAGTTTTTAGTTTTGGTTATGCTTTCGCTTTTCTGAGCATGTATGTAATCTTTATTCTTCATGAGCTTGGTCATGCATTTTGTGGTTATCTGACAGGCTATCGTCTGGTAGCTTTTGGATTAGGAAACTTTCTTTTAACCAAAAAGTCAGGCAGGCTTCATCTTAGTCGAACAGCAGTTATAAAAAATGTTGGTGCTCAGTATATTGGTTTAAAAGAGAATGAAAGTGATCAAAGAATCATCTTGATGCTTTCAGGAGGCTTGATAGTTCACCTTTGTTTGATATTATTGGCAACACTTTTTGGTTTTTTGACAACAAACTGGTATTTTGCAGGCACTTGGATTTGTCTAAATTTATCTCTTCTTCTATTCAATGCTCTGCCAGTTGGGATTACCGATGGCGCAAAAATTTGGGAATTACTACAACACCCTGAAAATACGAAATACGTCTACCTGATGTTGAGGCATTCTGCCCAGACCTTGCTAGCTCCTCAAGAATATGATTTAAAAGACTTTGTCATGTCTGTTGATGAGGATGTGAGAGGGAGTTTTGCAGAAAGTGTTCAGACTCTTCAGGGGTTGGTATTCATATTGTATGATAATATTGAGCTTGCAAAGCAACAGTTTCAGTCTGTGCTAGAGAAAACAGACAATCCAATGTCTAAAACTATTTCTCAATTATACCTTCTTCAAGTTGCTCTGATGGAAGGAGATAATAAGAAAGCGGAAGAATATGCAAGTATTCGAGGGGTCAAATCCTTTTTATCTATAAAAACAGCAGATATGCAGGTCATTCAAGCTTGGTATCAATTTAAGGTAAAGAAAGATGTAGTTCAAACTCACAAGGCTATGAAGATTGCTAGACAGAAAATGAATAGTAGCCGGATGTTACGGGATGAGAAACGCTATTATGAAAACTGGTTAGCAGAGCTGGAAAAGGAATTAACTGAAGGAATCTAATATGGAAATAGAGATTTCTGATTTTACAGGCTGCAAAAATTGCTTTGTTTTGTGGGGATAAGCTCTTGACTATCTTACGCGATGATAAGGAAAACATTCCCTGGCCCAATATGTGGGAACTTCCAGGTGGGGGACGAGAGGGGGATGAAAGTCCTTTTGAGTGCGCGGCGCGTGAAGTTTATGAAGAACTGGGAATTCATCTGACTGAGGATTGTCTGCTATGGAGTAAGGTTTATCCAAGTATGCTTTTTACGGATAAACAATCTGTATTTCTAGTCGGTCTGTTGACACAGGAGCAGTTTGACAATATCACCTTTGGTGATGAAGGACAGGGCTATCAGCTGATGAATGTTGAAGAATTTCTTAGTTCCAGTCAAGTTGTCCCTCAGTTACAAGAGAAATTGAGGGATTATTTAAAAGTAAGTGATTAGAAAGGATGGTTCAGTTAAATTTCTAAACTGAACCCGCCCTAAACACGGTACCAAAAAGATAAACTTCTCTTAGATACAAGCGTCTTCAGAGAAGTTTCTATTTTGGCTTTGTGTTTTACGGGCTTGGTATCTTAATAATGGAAACATGGCAAGAGTTAAAAGTTACAGTGAAGCGTGAGGGAGAGGAGTTGGTTTCCAATCTCTTGATCGAGCTGGGAGCGCAGGGTGTTGCGATCGAAGACAGTATGGACTATGTGGGAAATGTTGATCGCTTCGGTGAGATTTTTCCTGATATCGAGCAGCGAGAAGAAATTGTAGTGACTGCCTATTATCCTGATACGGTTGATGTAGCAGTGGTTGAGGCAGACTTGCAGGCTCGCTTAGCAGAATTGACAGATTTTATGGATTTGGGAGAGGTCAAGATGGGGACAACTGACTTGGCTGAGGAAGATTGGGCAGACAACTGGAAGAAATACTATGAACCCGCTCGTATCACTCATGACTTGACTATCGTGCCGTCTTGGACAGACTATGAGGCGACTGCTGGAGAAAAGATTATCAAGCTAGATCCAGGTATGGCCTTTGGGACTGGAACGCATCCAACCACTAAGATGAGCCTTTTTGCTTTGGAGCAGGTTCTTCGTGGTGGGGAAACGGTGCTGGATGTGGGGACTGGTTCAGGGGTTCTCTCTATTGCCAGCTCGCTACTTGGTGCCAAAGAAATTTTTGCCTATGACCTGGACGATGTGGCGGTTCGTGTCGCTCAGGAAAATATTGAGCTCAATCCTGGTATGGAAAACATCCATGTAGCAGCAGGAGACTTGCTTAAAGGTGTTGAAATTGAGGCAGATGTCATCGTGGCTAATATCTTGGCGGATATCCTCATTCATCTGACAGAGGATGCTTATCGCTTGGTTAAGGACGAAGGCTACCTGATCATGAGTGGCATTATCAAGGACAAGTGGGACATGGTGCGCGAGTCGGCTGAATCAGCTGGATTTTTCCTTGAAACCCATATGATTCAAGGGGAATGGAATGCTTGTGTCTTCAAGAAGACCAAGGATATTTCCGGTGTGATTGGAGGCTAGCATGCAACAGTATTTTGTCAAAGGCAGTGCAGTCTCTCCTGTAACCATCGAGGATAAGGAAACCAGCAAGCATATGTTTCAGGTTATGCGCTTGAAAGAAGATGATGAGGTGACCTTGGTCTTTGATGACGGCATCAAGCGCTTGGCACGCGTGCTTGATGTGGAAGCTCGTCAGTTGGAGCTAATCGAAGAATTAGCTGACAATGTAGAACTACCAGTCCAGGTAACCATCGCCTCTGGATTTCCCAAGGGAGACAAGCTGGAGTTTATTACTCAAAAAGTAACCGAACTGGGTGCCAGCCAAATCTGGGCCTTTCCTGCTGATTGGTCGGTCGCCAAATGGGATGGCAAAAAATTGGGTAAAAAGGTTGAAAAACTAGAAAAAATCGCTCTTGGAGCAGCAGAGCAAAGCAAGCGTAATATCGTTCCAAGTATTCAGCTTTTTGAGAAAAAAGCAGACTTTCTAGCCCAACTTGACCAGTTTGACCGCATCGTAGTGGCTTATGAAGAGTCGGCCAAAGAAGGTGAAGCCGCTGCACTTTTACAAGCAGTTAGTCGCCTTGAAAAAGGAGCCAAACTGCTCTTTATCTTTGGTCCAGAAGGCGGTCTCTCACCTGTAGAAATCGAAAGTTTTGAAGCGAAAGGAGCTGTTTTGGCCGGACTTGGCCCTCGTATTTTGCGAGCAGAAACAGCGCCACTTTACGCCTTATCAGCCCTTAGTGTTTTATTAGAATTAGAGAAATAAGAGGAAGAAAATGGAACAAAAACACCGTTCAGAATTTCCAGAGAAGGAACTTTGGGATTTAACAGCCTTATACCAAGACCGTGAGGATTTCTTGCGTGCGATTGAAAAGACTCGCGAAGACATCAATCAATTTAGCCGTGACTACAAGGGCAATCTTCATACTTTTGAGGATTTTGAAAAGGCCTTTGCGGAATTGGAACAAATTTATATTCAGATGAGCCATATTGGCAACTATGGCTTTATGCCTCAGACGACAGATTATAGCAATGAAGAATTTGCTAATATTGCCCAAGCTGGGATGGAATTTGAAACAGATGCCAGTGTAGCCTTGACCTTCTTTGACGATGCCTTGGTAGCAGCAGACGAGGAAGTCTTGAATCGTTTGGGGGAACTTCCCCACTTGACGGCAGCTATTCGTCAGGCAAAAATCAAAAAAGCCCACTATCTCGGAGCTGATGTGGAGAAGGCCTTGACCAATCTAGGAGAAGTCTTCTACAGTCCACAGGATATCTACACTAAGATGCGAGCTGGGGACTTTGAAATGGCTGACTTTGAAGCCCATGGCAAGATCTACAAAAATAGTTTTGTGACTTATGAGAATTTCTACCAAAACCATGAGGACGCTGAGGTTCGTGAGAAATCCTTCCATTCCTTCTCAGAGGGGCTTCGTAAGCACCAAAATACGGCTGCGGCAGCTTATCTAGCTCAGGTTAAATCTGAGAAATTATTGGCAGATCTGAAGGGCTACGACTCAGTCTTCGACTATCTTTTAGCTGAGCAAGAAGTAGACCGTGCCATGTTTGACCGTCAGATTGATCTCATCATGAAGGATTTTGCGCCAGTCGCTCAGAGATACCTCAAGCATGTTGCCAAGGTGAATGGTCTTGAAAAGATGACCTTTGCAGACTGGAAATTGGACTTGGATAGCGCTCTTAATCCTGAAGTGACTATTGACGATGCCTATGACTTGGTCATGAAGTCGGTAGAACCTTTGGGGCAGGAATATTGTCAGGAAGTTGCTCGCTATCAAGAAGAGCGCTGGGTGGACTTTGCTGCTAATAGTGGCAAGGATTCTGGCGGCTATGCGGCGGATCCATATCGCGTGCACCCTTATGTTCTCATGAGCTGGATAGGCCGTTTGAGCGATGTTTATACCTTAATTCATGAGATTGGGCATTCTGGTCAATTTATCTTTTCTGACAACCACCAAAGCTACTTCAATGCCCACATGTCGACCTACTATGTCGAAGCACCTTCAACCTTCAATGAATTACTTCTCAGTGATTACTTGGAACACCAATCTGAAGACCCACGTCAAAAACGATTCGCCCTTGCCCACCGCTTGACAGACACCTACTTCCATAACTTTATCACTCACCTTTTGGAAAGCAGCCTTCCAGCGTAAGGTTTATACATTAATTGAAGAAGGAGAAACTTTCGGAGCAAGCAAGCTCAACAGCATTATGAAGGAAGTCTTGACGGATTTCTGGGGAGATGCCATTGAGATTGATGATGATGCGGCCTTGACTTGGATGCGCCAAGCTCACTATTACATGGGCTTGTATAGTTACACTTACTCAGCAGGCCTTGTGATTTCGACAGCTGGTTACCTCCATCTTAAAAACTCAGAAACTGGAGCTGAAGACTGGCTCAATCTTCTTAAATCAGGTGGTAGCAAGACACCACTTGAGTCAGCTATGATTATCGGAGCTGATATTTCAACAGACAAACCACTCCGTGATACCATCCAATTCTTGTCTGACACAGTTGACCAGATTATCGCCTACAGCGCCCAGTTGGGAGAGTAAATTAAAAGAGTCTGGGACAAAAGTCTAACCTTTAATGTGAAAAGCGAACAAAACGAGTTATCTGACACTCAGAATACTGTCTTGTTCGCTTTTTCTAATCTATCGATTTTAAAAATTTATAATAAAGAATTCCTAAAATCAAAATTTTTTGTCCCGGCCTCTTAAATTATCCCCAAAAGCTATCTTCTTCAGCTTGATCTGAAGAGAAGAGCCAAACTTCTTTGATTTTTCCGTCTTCAATACGGAAGAGGTCAATCCCGTTCATATTGAGTTCAGTACCATCAGCACGTGTTCCAAGAAAAAGTAACATTGGCTGCGATTAAATCCTTATTGTCAGAAACCCAATTTGTTATCACCTTAAAGGTTCCATTGGTTTTCTCAGCAAATGTAGCCAAGTGAGGTCCTAGCTTGTCCTTACCAACAACTGAACCAGATAGACTATGATTACCAGGTTGATGCCAGACAATATCGTCTGCCATCGTTTCAAAGACACCAGGAAAGTCACCAGCAATTAAAGCTTGGTTATAAGCATTGAAAATTTCTAAGTTTGTTGACATATCTATTCTCCATTTCTTTTTTTATGATATAATTGTAACAGTTATAAACAAAAACAAGTAGACACTTTTTCGATAGCTAGTATCAAAAAGTAGTACTATTATTGATACTAAAAGATAAATTTTTATAGAAAGAAGATATTTTATGACAAATAAAGTGAGTGAGTATGGTATTTGTCCATTTGCGACAACGCAGAGGGTTTTAACGGGGAAATGGGCACTGGTAATCATTTATCAGTTGAGTACGGGTACCAAACGATTTAAAGAATTGCAGAGATTATTGCCTGGGATTACTCAAACTATTTTGACCCGTCATCTCCGTCAATTAGAAAAGGATAAGATTGTTCAACGAAAGGTCTATGCCGAAGTTCCACCACGAGTTGAGTACAGCTTAACTGAAATGGGGCAGGAATTTAGAGTTGTTTTAGATGCTGTCGAGAAATGGGGTCTAGATTATATCAAGTTGCTAGAAATGTAGAGGTATTGCCCATGTATCAAGAGTTACTTAGAAAAATAGCAGAAGAAAAACCAAGTTATCATGAGGAAGAAATCCAATGGTTACTTGACCATTTGGGAGATCCTTCTCCAGAAATTCGCGATGACCTTGTTTTTACAAGCTTTGCTAAAGGGATTCAGGAAGAGCTATTTACACAGGAACAATTTTTATTTCATTGCTGAGGTGGTCTCAGCTGATGGAGGGTTAGATAAAGAGATTGATAAGGTAGGCTTGTCAACACTTGAACGTTCTTTTAGGGCGCTAATTTATGCAAATCTCTTGTCTGCGGATGCCAATCAGCAATCGATTTTTTATCAGGAATTAAATGCAGGAATTCGTAATGTCCTTTTAAATCAAGGTTTGTATTATCTTTCAAAAGAAAAGGATACAACGGGTTTTTCAAGTCAGTATGGTTGGGTTCATGCTTTTGCACATGGAGCCGATTTACTGACAGAGGTGGTTTGTCATCCAGACTTTCCTAAAAACAGAGTTCATGAAGTATTTGATATACTTGGCCAACTATTTAAAAGAATTTCGATTCGCTTTACAGATGATGAGGATTGGCGTTTAGCAAGAGTGATCTATGAACCTATTTTACAAGGGAAGTTGGAGCAAGAGCAAGTGACTTCTTGGATAAAAACTGTTGACTTTCCGATAGAAGAAAGGGAAGATTTTTATAAATTTTCCAACTTTAGATCATGTCTGTTGGAAGTCTATGTCCAACTTGACCAGAGAAATAGTTTACAAGATGACTTGAAAGAAGCTATCCAGTCTTTTCAATACTAGGGATAAGCTAATATTGCCTATTGAGAGAGTTTCTATTGTATCCTCCTAACTAATAATGAAAACTAATAAAAGAGGTTGAATCATTTTCCAACCTCTTTTCCTGTATCTTAATGGAATTGCATACCACCATCAACGATAATGGTTTGTCCTGTAATGTAGTTTGAATCTGGTCCTGCAAGGAAGCTGACGGCAGCAGCCACATCTTCTGGTTCAGATAGACGTTTTAGAGTAATATCTTTTGCAAATGTCTGCATACCCCACTCGTCATCTTTTCCTGCATTTTTACCAACTTCATGAGCGATGTCGTACATCATTGGTGTTTTCACAATACCTGGTGCGTAGGCGTTAACAGTGATGCCTGAGTCTGCTAGATCACGTGCTAATGTTTGCGTAATTCCTCGAACAGCAAATTTGGTTCCACCATAAACAGTTAGATTTGGGTTACCGACTACACCAGCTTGAGAGGTTGCGTTGATAATTTTACCTCCGTGGCCAAGTGCTTTAAATTGCGCTTGTGCAGCTTGTGAACCCCAAATGACACCACCAACGTTGATACCGAAAGTGCGTGTAAATTGTTCCTCAGTAATTGTATCAAGAGGAGTAGTTGGAGCAACACCAGCGTTATTTACGACAACATTTAAATCACCAAAATGGTCAACAACCTTTTTGAAATGCTTGTGCAACTTCGGCCTGTTTCGAAACATCGGCCACGACAGCAAAGGCATTTTCAGCTGATAATTCGGCAACAGCTTTTTCAGCTGTTTCAGGATTATGAGTCTAAAGACTCCTACCTTAAAAGCCATCTTGAACCAATCGTTTTGCGATTGCAAAAACCGATTCCTTGACCTGCACCTGTGACAATAGCAACTTTAGACATATGATTCCTCCTTGGTATTTACGATACCATTCAAACGTTCATAAAAGAACAGCAAAGGTTTACAAATAAGCTTCGATAATGGGTTTTGTAAACCCTATCAAAACTACGCTATTAGTATACACCTTTGAAAAATGTTTCAAATAAACACTACCGTTTTTATAGAATTTTATCCTGAAAATTTCCAATCAATTTTCTTGAAACCCTTTCCCTCTTTTGATAGACTAGTATCTAGTTTTTTTGAAAAAAAGGAGAAAGAAAAATGAAAAAAATTTGTCGCTGAGTTAATCGGTACGTTCATGCTTGTGTTCGTCGGAACAGGAGCTGTTGTTTTTGGAAATGGTCTTGATGGCCTAGGTCACCTTGGAATCGCCTTTGCCTTTGGTTTAGCCATCGTGGTTGCAGCCTACTCAATCGGAACTGTTTCAGGTGCTCACTTGAATCCAGCTGTTTCGATCGCTATGTTTATTAACAAACGTTTGTCATCAAAAGACCTTGTCAACTACATCCTTGGGCAAGTAGTTGGAGCTTTCCTTGCGTCAGCTGCGGTATTCTTCCTCTTGGCGAACTCAGGTATGTCAACTGCTAGTCTTGGTGAAAATGTCTTGGCAAACGGTGTCACTGTCTTTGGTGGTTTCTTGTTTGAAGTCATCGCAACTTTCTTGTTTGTCTTGGTTATCATGACTGTGACATCAGCAAGCAAGGGCAATGGCGCGATTGCTGGTTTGGTAATCGGTTTGTCATTGATGGTGATGATTCTTGTTGGATTGAACATCACTGGACTTTCAGTAAACCCAGCTCGTAGCTTGGCACCAGCTGTCTTGGTAGGTGGCGCAGCCCTTCAACAAGTTTGGATTTTCATCCTTGCACCAATCGTTGGTGGAGTTCTTGCAGCCCTTGTTGCTAAAAACTTCCTTGGAACAGAAGAATAATTGAAAACTCAAAAAGCCTTGCTCCTCATCTTGAGGAACAGGGCTTTTTCGTATGAGTTTAGCGGTTGTCAATTTTCTCTGGATAAAGGTCGTGTTGGAAGAGGCGTTGTTCTGCCAAGCCTTCATACTTAGTTCCTGGCTTACCGTAGTTGTAGTAGGGGTCGATTGAGATGCCACCGCGAGGGGTGAATTTTCCCCAAACCTCCAAATAGCGAGGGTCTAGCAAGTTGACCAAGTCTTTACCGATGGTGTTGATACAGTTTTCGTGGAAATCTCCATGATTTCGGTAACTAAAGAGGTAGAGTTTGAGGGATTTTGACTCAACACAGAGCTTGTCAGGAATGTAGGAAATATAGATAGTTGCAAAGTCTGGCTGAGCAGTGATTGGGCAAAGTGAGGTAAATTCAGGACAGTTAAATTTGATGAAATAGTCATTTTCCACATGACGATTATCAAAGGATTCTAGGACTTCGGGTTGATATTCGAAAATGTAGTTGGTTTCTTTGTTGCCCAGTAGGCTTAGGGTTTTTCATTTCTTCTTGTTGTGACATGATTTTTTTCTTTCTAATTTTAAACACCACGTTGATTATCGTAGAGGAGGGTATGCAGTTGGGGAAGGACGCGGACATTGCCCCAGTTATCATCAGTAGCGACGCGTTCCCAGAGTTCTTTGAGACGGTCTAGTTGATCTTGGATAATATTGCCTGTGGCCTTGGGTTCAGGATTTCCTGCTGATAAGAAGAGAACATCTGGTTGGTAGCGATCTTGAATACCTTTGGCAAAGGCCAAATCGGCATCGTCAAAGACAGGAATTTTAAAGGTGACCTTGTCTGGATCCAGTTGGGAAACGATAAAGTCCAAGGTCTCAAAGTTGACTTCCATCTTGGATGAAGGAGGTTTGGGGCTCAGAGTAACCTGGTCGATGTCTTTCAACCAATTTTGCCAGCGAGAGCCTTGAGTTTCAACAGCCAGAGTGACACCACGTTTCTTGAGCTTGGTTACTAGCTCAGCCATGTTGGCTGCTAGGATAGCAGGATTTCCTCCAGATAGGGTGACGTAGTCGTAGCTTCCTAGTTTATCCAAGGCAGCAATGACCTCGTCAGCTGTCATGCGAGTTGGTTTTTCAGAACCATCCCAAGTAAAGGCAGAATCGCACCAGTCGCAGTGGTAGTCGCAACCTGCAGTGCGGACAAACATGGTTTTCTGCCCAATTGCACGGCCTTCACCTTGAAAGGTTGGCCCAAAAATTTCCAGAACTGGTAGTTTGAGGACACGTTCCCTAGTCATCTAACCACTCCCGTCTAAACTCTGCAAAGGCAGTCGGAGTTTCATAGAGGCGAACGTATTCCAAACGGAGACCACGTTCGTCTGGCAACTCTTGGTTCATGGTTTGGAAAATCCAGTAAACCATATTTTCAGCAGTCGTGTTCATATAGGGAAGAGTTTCGTTTAGATAGCGATGATCCAAGTGGGGCTCTAAGTAGTTCTTGTAGATGGCTTTGATGTCTCCGAAATCGTAGGTCATGCCGCGTTCATCTAAAAAACCACTGACAGCAATCTGCAGATGATAGGTGTGACCATGAAGGGATTTGCATTTTCCCTCATAGTGAAAGAGGTGGTGGGCAGCATCAAAGGTAAATTCTTTTGATACCAAGGTTCTGTGAGGATTGTAGACAAGAGACTCCCCAGTTTCCTGTTTGATTTCTTTGGGTGCAAAAAAACATTAGTCCTCTCCTTTCTGTGAGAGATAAACATCTAGACCATGTTGACGTAGGTGGCAGGCTGGGCAATCTCCGCAACCACTTCCGATAATCCCGTTGTAGCAGGTTAAGGTCTTTTCACGAACATAGTCAAAGGCACCGAGTTGGTCGGCTAATTCCCAAGTTTCAGCCTTGTCTAGCCACATGAGAGGCGTTTGGATAACGAAGTTGTAATCCATGGCCAGGTTGAGAGTAACATTGAGAGATTTGACAAAGACATCTCGACAATCGGGGTAGCCTGAGAAGTCTGTCTCGCAGACACCTGTCACGATATCTTTAATGCCCCGTTGCTTAGCAAGGACTGCCGCAAAGGACAGAAAGAGGTGGTTGCGACCATCAACGAAGGTATTGGGAACCTCTCCCTCTTTTTGCTCAATCTCCAGATCAGAAGTCAGGGCATTTTCAGTGATTTGTCCCAGTAGAGACATATCGAGGATATGGTGATGGATACCCTGTTCCTTAGCGATTTCTCTAGCAACTTGAATTTCGAGATGATGACGCTGACCGTAGGCAAAGGTAACGGCTTCGACCGTTTCATAGTGTTCTTTAGCCCAAAAGAGGCAGGTTGTAGAATCTTGACCGCCACTAAAGACGACCAAGGCAGATTGACGTTTCATAGTACTCCTTCCAAAATGGGAAATGTTCAGAGCACGCAAAAAGCTCCCTTGAGGGAGCTAAAAAATACCAAGTAGAGGTTTTTTTTAGCGATGGCATGTCCCAAACATCGTAATATTCTACCTACAGTCTAGCATATTTTTTGAAAAAAGGCAAAGGGCAGGAAAAAAGAGACCAAAGAAAGTATTTGGTCTCTAGTGTGATTAGCTCAATTCAGCAACGATGGCCTTGATCTGTTCTGCTGTGTGTACACCAGCAACTTGTTTCACAACTTGGCCGTCTTTTTTGAAGAGAAGAGTTGGGATAGACATGATTCCAAAAGCACGAGCTGTGTTTGGATTTTCATCAACGTCCATTTTAACGATTTTCAAGACATCTTCTGAAAGTTCTTCAGACAATTTATCCAAGATTGGACCTTGCATACGACATGGACCACACCAAGTTGCCCAGAAGTCTACCAAGACCAAACCGTCTTTTGTTTCTTGTTCGAATGTTGCATCTGTAATTGCTTTTGCCATTGTATTTCTCCTTTTTTAGTTATATTGGCTTAAATCTTGTTTCATGAGATAGAAGAAGACATCTCCATAAGTCCCATGGTAGTCCAAATCATGACCGTTGTAGGTTAATTTTTGGACAGGGTAGTAGTCTGCGACGCCGATAAGGCAAGCTTGTTGTGAACGATCAAAGTCTTCATAAGACTCGAAAGTCACAGTTCTTTCGTTCTTGCTGGCATCTAGATAGGTAATTTCAATCATTTTAAAAACTCCTTTGTTTAATGATGACTTTATTTTACTCCTTGTAAAGAGAATGTCAAGAAAAATGATTGCGCACGCAACTTTTCTTAAAATCATCTTAAATCAAGAAATCCAAACCAGTTTCCAAGCTTTCTTCGACAGCCTTTTGTAGTGTGGCTAGTGTTTTTTGCCCATCACTTGTCAGGCAGATAAAGCTAGAGCGTCTATCTTGATCACAACACATGCGACTAAGCAGACCGCAATTTTTAGCTTCCAAGCGAGCCACCATCCGAGAAACAGCACTCGGACTCAGATGAAGTTTATCTGGCAGGTCAATCTGGCGTAGAGATTTTTCTTGAGCCAAGTCCAGATAGTAGAGGAGGTAGAACTCTTTCAAGGTCAGACTTTGCTCGCTCTGCTGGGCAATAGTCTCTTCTAAGAGACTTTCAATTTCTTTCTGACGACGATTAAAGTCAAACCATTTTTCCAAGTAGGTCATATTTTCTCCTTTCTTTTTAGAGTTGTCAATAGAAGAAAGTCCATTAACGGACAATCTCTGCATCACAAGATGATTGCGCATGCAATAATTATACTACTTTTCAAGAAAGCTGGCAAGAAGGACGCAGGCATCTTTTATCCTAAATCAAGCCAATTTTTACAAGTCAAGAATTGTTTGTATCCCCTTTCTTCTCTAATTTTTAATGACTCTTGTGCATTTCCTTGAAATTTTCTGAAAAAAGAGTAAACTGGTATGCAGAAGTCTATTTCGTGGAGTTTAGGATGAAATTATATGTTCAATTAATGATTCTCTTTGTGATTTCTCTAATCGGAGAGGGGATTTCCAGTTTCTTTCATTTGCCTATCCCAGGCAGTATTATCGGTTTGATTATTCTTTTTCTAGCCCTGCAATTCAAGTGGTTGAGAACCAGGCATGTCAACATGGTTGGGGAATTTCTTGCTGGCCAATATGACCATTCTCTTTTTGCCGCCAGCAGTGGGAATTATGGAGAAGTTTGATGTGATTGCTCCTATCTTTTGCCAATTGTTTTGATTGTCTTTTTCGCAGCTGTTATCAATATTATCCTCATTGCTTTGGTGGTTCAGTTTATCAAGAGACGGTTTGAGGGAGATTATGAGAAAGGAGATGCCAAATGAGTGAATTTGTTTCCAATCCCCTGTTTGGGCTTGCCCTGTCTATCCTAGCTTACCTAGTGGGAATGCTGATTTACAGACGTTTTCCACATCCATTGACAACGCCCTTGCTTTTGTCAGCTGTTTTCATTATCATCTTTCTAAAGGTGACGGGTATTTCTTACCAAGATTACTACCAAGGTGGGGTTTATTTGAACAACTTGATTGTCCCATCGACCGTGGCTCTAGGGATTCCGCTTTATAAGAGTTTTCACTTGATGAAGCACCATGCTCGGAGTATTCTCTTTGGTAGTCTGCTAGCAGTAGTTGTCAATACCTCTTTCACGGCCCTTGTAGCTAAGATTTTTGGCATGGACTTTTTCCTAGCCATTTCTCTCTTTCCCAAGTCAGTAACAACCGCTATGGCAGTGGGAATTACAGAAAAATTGCAAGGTTTGACGACTGTGACCTTGGTGGTAGTAGTGGCGACTGGGATTTTAACCAGTGTCATCGGACCAACCCTTTTGAAGTGGTTGAAAATTGACGATCCAGTAGCTGTTGGTCTTTCCCTTGGAGGAACAGGCCATGCAGTCGGAACAGGCACAGCCTTTCGATACGGCTCTGTAGCAGGAGCTATGGGTGGTTTGGCTATCGGTGTCACACGGTATTCTCTATGTCTTTGTCAGCCCTATTGTAGCCAGTTTGATATTGAGTTAAAAAGCAAGGAATTCGGGTTCCTTGCTTTTTAAAATCGTATGTTATAGAGTATTACTTTTCTTTGATTAAGTGAATGACTTGGTCATAGTGTTTTAAGTCTTCTTCCGTGTAGTGGTGAATGACTTCAATGACTGTCTGAGGTAGGGAGAAGAGCAAGTCGCTAATTTTTCTGCTATTTTCCGAGTCAAGATTGGCCTTAATCTCATCTGCTAAGATGAGTTGGCTATCATGGTAGAGGGCGCGAGCGATTTCTAGGCGTTGTTTCTCGCCACCAGATAGACTATCATTTCTGAGCGTTCGATTTTTCAAATGTTCTAATCCTGTTTTTTTGAGGATATGATTTAAAGTATCTGGATTTTTATCCAGTCCCAGAAGGATATTGTCTTCCAGAGAGAGCGTGTCAAAGTAATGGCTATCTTGGAGGATATAGGAACTAAAGCTTGTGATTTCTTGACATGACAGGTTCTGGCCAGCAAAGCGAATCTGTCCATTTGTCGGTGTCTCTTCTCCATGAATGATATTGAGCAGGGTTGTTTTACCAGAGCCACTTTCCCCGATAATGGCAATTTTTTCTCCTTGCTTGATGTGCATGGAAATCGGAGATAAGAGGATATTACCATCTTTTTCTAGGGAGATGGTGTTAAGCTGGATAGGGAAAATATTTTCTATGCTTCTAGGCGAGATGGAGTCAGACTGACCCAAAAGTTTTTGGTATTTGTTGAGAAGAGTTCGAGTCGCTTTTCGGGTGTTGGTAAAGTAGGCCAACTCTTGGAATTGATAGCCGATATTATGGGAAACTAGATAGATAGCCACAAAACTCGCCGCATCTAAATAATTATAGTAGGTCATAAAGCCACCAATGACGATTGGTGTGACGGAGCAAAAGGCATCGATGCTATTGATAAAGAGACTATTTAAAGTTCGTTGTTTTTCATAGTTGATTTCGGCATCTAGACTGCTTTGTAATTGTTTTTGATAGCGAGTAAAAAAGAAATCTTGCCCCTGATAATGGCGAATTTGTTGGCTACCGCCAATAAAATTTGTCAAGCTTGCTAAGTAGCTCTGGTTAACAGTGGACCGCTTTTCAGAAAGTGAATCCAGGCGCTTTGATCCGATAGCACTGCCGAGGACAGGAAAGGAGTAGAAGAGGATGAAAATCAAGCCCAGGTAAAAATTGGTCCATAGGGCATAGAGAATGGACACAGTTGTGAAGCCAAGAGAAGAAATGATGATGACCGTTGGCTCAATATAGCTTTCTTCTAGTTGCTTGACGTCGTTTTCTAGGTCAGACAAAATATCCTTTTCATCAATCTCATAACTGTTTAAAAATCGCTTGAAAATAGCACTCTTGATTCCATATTTGAAGTCAGTAATCAAACGTGCGTAGTAATAGCGTTTCCCAGCTAAAGCCTAGTAATAGAATGAGGTTTCCAAGGATTCCTAAAATCAAAACTTTCCAAAGAAGGCCTAGTTCTTGATTGCTAAAACTAGCAACAATATTTTGAACAAGGGCTGGCGTGATAATCGCTTCCAGCCAAGTAATGGCAATAGAAAAGAAGTAAAGTACGAGGTGCTTCTTGGTAACAAATCTTCTCAGCATAAAGAGTTGACCTCCTTATCGATATACATGTAATTAGTTTTAAAAGTCATTATACTCCTTTTATTAAATACTTCATATAAAAATGTAATTTTTGGGAGATATACAATTAAATGAAAATATCGTAATGACACAGATTGAAACAAAAAAGCGAACAAAACAAAATTCGTTGTTTCGATTCGCTTTTTGTATTATTATTATCTAGATTTTTTTGTAGCTCTGATAACATTTAGTCTGGGCATGTACACTAATAGCTGATGGAATAAAATGTGTACTTTAGATTATTTCCAAGCGCCACTGGCATCTACATAGTAACCATCAGGTGTGTAGGTATTGTGAAGCATCTTACCTGATGAAGCAAGGTAGTACCAAGATCCACTATCTTTTACCCATCCTGTTGCCATAGAACCTGAGTTGTTTAGATAATACCAAGATCCACTATCTTTGATCCAACCTGTCGCCATAGAACCTGAGTCCTTTAGGTAATACCAAGAGTTATTATCATATAGCCAATTGCTAGCAATCATGGCTCCTGATGATTTAAAGGCATACCAGTTGCTACCTTGATAGAGCCAAGTTTGATTGAACATGACTCCTTTATCATTCATAAAGTACCAAGTTCCTTTGTCCTTAACCCAAGCATTCTGAACTAATTGGCCTTGTTTTTGATAGTACCAGTTTTGGTCTGATCTTAGCCAGCTAGCAGTTTCAAAGATTGGAGAAAGTTTTACATATGATCCACTGCTATTATATTGCCGAGTAATCTTTCCTGGTTTGATTAAATTAAGAGTTCCATCCTCACGCCAAGCAACAACAGATTTTCCTGATCTTACAGCTGGCAACGTTGCAATATAAGATTCATTTCGGGAATCCCATGAACTTTCTAAGATCTGATCCCCGTCGAGAACAAAGTATCCACTTTTAGTATTATCTGAATAAACATCATCAACAACCTTAGTAGACCATGTCTTTACTTCAGTTCCACTCTTAGCCTCTACTACAATATCCCCACGATATCCATAAGGGATATAAAAGTGTAAAAAACGTCCCTTATCTTCAGTTTTAGATACTGTTCTTTCCTCAGCTAAGAAGTTAGTATTTTGCTTTTCTCCATTCAAACTAACTGTCCATTCGATTTCGCTAGTACTAGGTAAATCGAATACTTTAATATTTACTTCATATCCATTATTAATTTTGCTGACTTTCCCATTCTCGTATCGGATACCGCCCTTGATAACCCATTCTTCTTTGAGCTCAAATGCCTGCCCTGAATGAGGTGAAGCTAGTAAAAGCTAGCCCAGCTATAGACAAACTAAATAATATAATTTTTGCTACTTTCATTTTATTACTCCCTTTATTTCTTGAATAAAACAAATTGACTGTTCTCTGGGTAAACCTCAATATGTTGTTCATCATTTTGTTTTAAAACTTGTTCACGAGAGTATGTATATAATTCGTTTAACGTGATTCTGTTGTTATAATTTTGATCAGCGATTAAAGAACCTTGAGATTGCTGTATAGGGTTCCATCCTGAACCTAAAGACCAATATTTAGTCGCTAAACTTAATGATCCACCACTAGAGTATTCTGACGATCTTGATGAGCAGAGTACTAAAAATTTAGAGTCAATCATTTCGCCTGCTTTTTCGTTCCCATTTGTATTAGTAAATCCTAAAAACAAATTCATCCATATCAAATTTTTCGGTAATAGATTCTTCATTAGATTTGCTTGAACTATCTTTAGAAATAATTGTTCCAGCGTGACAACAATCCAGCATAACTACAAACTTACCTTTGTATTGTTTTAGAATAGATGCCAATTCCCAACCAGAGAATGCCGTATTATCGCTACCGATATAGATTCTTCCATCTTTTCCTCCATGACAAGTAAAGTAAAGATAATTTACATCGCTTTCGCTAGAAGATTCAAACAGTTCTTGCATTTTTGCAATAATTTCAGCTTTTGTTTTATCAGGGAAACGAACAACGTTACTAAAGTTTTGGTTACTGAAAACTTTTTCCATAGCATTAACATCTGCGATAGGTACTGCTCTCGTTGATGTTTCACCAAGAACTAAAGCCCGACGATTGATATTTTGCTTTTCCCCACTATTAGCAAAGAAATAAGTATCATCTCCAATATTGTGCCAACCTGTCTGCATAGCACCGCTTGCAGACAAATAATATTGTTTTCCTTCGATAGTCTGTAGGCCAGTTTTCATAGCACCACTATCATCTAGATAATACCAGTTCCCATATTCTTTAATCCAACCTGTCTTCATCCAACCTTCACTATCAAAATAGTACCAGGTGCTACCTATTTTTTCCCATCCATTTGTAGTATAAGAACCATCAGAATGTTTATACCACCAACGGCTACCAGATTTTATCCAACTTCCACTTGACTTACTATAAGTCGTTTGAGAGGATGATTCTTGAGCAGAAACTGGATTATTTGCTGGCAGAGATGCGACTAAGCTTAATAAAGCAACTGTTGACAATAAAATTTTTTTCATGATATTATTGTCCTTTCTATTTTATTTTTGTATAATCATATCATAAATAAAAAAACAAGCGTCTTATTTTTTTGCAGAAATGGAAGAGGTATGTTATGGAAAAATTTCGGAGCAGTTTTAAAGGATATTCGTATTTCAAAAAAATTTTCGCCTTAAAGATTTATCATGTAATGAAATTAGTGAATCAACTATTTCTCGTTTCGAAAATGGCATTACAAAAATTATCTATTGATCATTTTTACATGTTATTAAATCGTCTTGGAATATCATTTTTCGGAATTTGAAGAATTAGTTCATTGCTATTATTCCAAAAAAGAATGTTTTTTTGAAGAATTAGAACATGCTGTGAACTCTTCAGATATATTTCTACTTCAAGAATTAGTGGATAAAAATAGAGTTAAAAACAAAAAAGCAGGGGAAAAGTTTATGCAATTTTTCACATAAAATTGATTGCTGAACAACAGATTAATCGGCTTTGCAAATCTTCCTTATAATACATCTAAATGCAATGAGATAATCAAGTATTTGCTTTCGGTAGATACTTGGATGGAGTATGAACTAAAAATTTTTTTATCATTCGGTGTTTTTATGAACACTAAAACCATAAGTTTACTATATAGAGTGGTAATCAAGAAAACACGACATTTTTTAAAAACAGATATGGGAACACATAGAGTAATTCCTTTATATTTATTTAATTTAGAATTATTATTAAAAAAATAATTTGTTAGATAGCGCTCAATTTTTATAGATGATTTAGAAAAATTTACTTACTAGACAAGGATATTATTTTGAAAAAGAATTATTTGCTTTTTTTAAAAAGGTATTTATCTCATAAAAACGAATCAAGTAGAGTTAGGTAAAAAAAGAATGTTCCAAAAGCTTTGAGAATATGTAAGGAATATAATGATAGTGACACAATAGAGAAATTAAACAAGACCTTTAAATCAGATTTTGTCATTTAATTGGTTAGAAGGATTCGTTTGTAAGATAAAGTTAGACGGAAAATGAGATCAAAGAAAAAAGGATAGCCTCTCTGCGATTAGATGTTATCCTTTTTGATTATGAAACTATTGCAAATTAACCTTGTTTTTTAAGATGTGATAAGTTCCTAGATAGTAGATGGCTATAAGAATAACTTCTTCCAGAATAGTCATGATAATGCCCATCTGGAACTGATCAGCTCCTCCTGTGGTTGATGGGAAGTAGAAACCAGGGTTAGAACGATAGAAGAGTTCAATAAAGCCAACGACGATTTGGATACCAATGTAGGCTACAATTGACAGTGCGGTACGGTATTCATTGAAAAGCTGTCCAATGGAAATAGCCAAGTAGATGCAGAGGATTCCAGAAATAGTATTTAGTAGGAAGGATACCCCCATAAGAGAGAGTTGAGGAAGATGTGTTTCTATAAATGGAATCAAGTCAGAAGTTGCAAACCAATCTGGAGCCGTTAGAGTCAGAACAATAAAAGCACTTAGAGCTAGTACAGCAGTGCTGACAATAGACCAGATAAAGGCACCGACTAGTTTAGCTGTGATGATATAGTGTTCAGAAACTGGCAAGGTTAAAGTCAGATAGCCTTGTCGGTCATAGACACTACCTTTGAAGCGTTTAATGATTAAGAAAATGGTGGAAATCCCCAGTGTAATCATCAACCCCCCAAAGACAGTAGCTAGAAAAATGAGTAGGACAGGTTGGCTTTCTTTGACAGGCAGATGGTTATAGGTCTGTGCTTGTATCCCGATAAGGGCAGAAAGGATGAGTACGGCAGCGTAGAGGGCTAAATACCACTTGTTAACATTTTTAAATTCGTAGCGAACTAAATTCCAAAACATAATAATCTCCTTTGCTTAGGCTTTAAATTCCCTGACGGAAGAGTTGGTCAATGGATTCACCTGACTCATAGCGAATGTCATCTACATTTCCTTGACGGACGACTTTTCCATCCTTAAGGAAGACAATTTCATCCAAGATTGGCTCGATATCAGAAATCAAGTGGGTAGAAATCAAAACGGTAGAAGTTGGTGAGTAGTTGTTGATAATAGTATTGAGGATATACTCACGGGCTGCTGGATCCACTCCACCAATGGGTTCGTCCAGAACGTAAAGACGAGCATCACGGCTCATAACCAAAATCAGTTGTACCTTTTCTTTGTTACCTTTTGATAGTTTCTTGAGACGACTATTTTCATCAATGCCAAGGTCAGCAAGTAGATGATGGGCGCGTTCAAGATTGAAATCTTTATAGAAGGTCTTGAAGTAGGTTAGGGCTTCTTTGACCTTCATTTGCTCATTGAGATAGGTCGTATCCGGCAAATAAGCTACGATAGCCTTGGTTGCTGGACTTGGGTCCATGTCGTTGATAAGGACGCGTCCTTGATCTGGTTGTAAGAGGCCATTGATTAGTTTAATCAAGGTTGTTTTTCCTGAGCCGTTTGGTCCAAGGAGACCAACAATTTTTCCAGCTGGGATGTCAAGAGAAACATTTTCAAGGGCTGGGGTTGCTCCATAAGATTTGGATACATTTTCAAATGCTAGTAATGACATAGGCTTAAACTCCTTTAATATAATCACTGACTACGCCTGGTAGTTCTTCTTTTTCATAGCCAAAATGGGTCATGGAGGAAACGAAGTGTTCCAATTCTTCTTCCGATAATTGTTTGCGCGATTGGGCGATTAGCTCCTTATCCTCAGTCACAAATCGTCCAGTTGTGCGCTTGCTGTAGACAAAGCCTTCTCGTTCAAGGTCTGACAAGGCTCTTTGATGGTGTTGGGATTGACACCCTGCCTCGCTAGCCAGCTCCTCACGGTTGGAAGTTGTTGATTGGGTTCCAGTGTATGGGAAACAATCTGAAGCTTGATTTTTTCCATAATCTGTAAATAGATGGGTTTTTTGTTGTCAAATGTCCAGGACATCTTGGTCTCCTTTCTTCTATCCTTTTGTCTTAATTAAATAATACAACAAAACCAAAAAAACTTGTCAAGCAAAAAGAAGAATTGTTTTGGGAATCGTTTAAAAAAATGGTATAATGAAAAAGAAAACGATAAGGGGGGAAAAGGATGCGTTGTCCAAAATGTGGGGCTACCAAGTCAAGTGTTATCGATAGTCGCCAAGCAGAAGAAGGGAACACTATTCGTAGAAGACGTGAGTGCGATGAATGCCAACACCGTTTTACAACCTACGAACGGGTAGAAGAAAGAACCTTAGTGGTTGTTAAAAAAGATGGCACACGGGAACAATTCTCCAGAGATAAAATCTTTAATGGGATTATCCGCTCAGCCCAGAAACGTCCCTGTGTCAAGTGATGAAATCAACATGGTAGTCAATCGTATCGAACAGAAACTCCGTGGTCGAAATGAAAATGAAATTCAAAGTGAGGACATTGGTTCACTCGTCATGGAGGAGTTGGCTGAGTTAGATGAGATTACCTATGTACGTTTTGCCAGTGTCTATCGTAGTTTTAAGGATGTTAGTGAGTTAGAGAGCTTGCTTCAACAAATCACCCAGTCCTCTAAAAAGAAAAAGGAAAGATAAATGAAGCCAATTGACCGTTTTTCTTATCTAAAGAATAATCGGGTGTCGCAAGATACCTCATCTCTGGTACAGTGCTACCTCCCGATTATCGGTCAGGAGGCACTGAGCCTTTATCTTTATACGATTAGTTTTTGGGATAATGGCAGAAAGGAATACCTCTTTTCAAGCATTCTCAACCATCTCAATTTTGGGATGGACAGACTGATAAAATCCCTGAAAATCCTATCTGCTTTTAATCTCTTGACCCTCTATCAAAAGGGTAATACCTATCAGATAGTTATCCATGCTCCTCTTTCAAGTCAAGATTTCTTGGAGCATCCTGTTTATCGCAGACTTTTGGAGAAAAAGATTGGCGATGCAGCTGTGGAGGATTTAAAAGTTGAAAGTGCTGAGGGAGAAGAAATACCTGTCTCACTCAATCAAGTCTTTCCAGATTTGGCAGAGCTGGGAAGTCAAGAAGACCTTGGTCTCAAGAAGAAAGTGGCCAACGATTTTGACTTAGACCATTTTCGTCAGCTTATGGCTCGAGATGGGCTTCGCTTTGCGGATGAGCAGTCCGATGTCTTAAACCTCTTTGCCATTGCTGAGGAGAAGAAGTGGACTTGGTTTGAGACCTATCAGTTGGCTAAGTCAACAGCTGTGTACCAGGTTATTTCAACCAAACGCATGCGAGAAAAAATCGCTCAAAAATCGGTTTCCTCTGACTTTAGTCCCAAGGAAGCAACCATTATCAAAGAAGCCAAAAGTAAGACTGCCCTGCAGTTCTTGGCAGAAATCAAGCAAACTCGCAAGGGGACCATTACCCAAACAGAAAGAGAACTCTTGCAACAGATGGCTGGCTTGGGCTTGCTGGACGAAGTTATCAATATCATTCTCTTGTTGACCTTTAATAAGGTAGATTCAGCAAACATCAATGAGAAATATGCCATGAAGGTAGCCAATGACTACGCTTATCAAAAGATACATTCGGCAGAAGAGGCAGTCTTGCGCATCCGTGAACGTGGGCAGAAGAGTCAGGCTCAAAAAAGCAGTAACCCCAGTCCTGCCAAGTCCAATGTACCCAAGTGGAGCAATCCAGATTATAAGAATGAAACCAGCGAGGAAACTCGTCTGGAATTAGAACGTAAGAAACAAGAACTATTAGCTCGATTAGAAAAAGGAGGAGATTAGATGGAAAGTGTCGGAGACGTACTCAAACGTCAACCTAGCCGTTTTCATTATCAAGATTTAGTCCAGAAAATCATGAAGGACCCTGATGTTACGGCCTTTATCCAGCAAGAATCCCTGACTCCAGAGGAACTAAATCGCAGTATCTCCAAGTTTAATCAGTACATCACCGAGCGAGATAAGTTTCTCCGTGGTGATACGGATTATATTGCCAAAGGCTACAAGCCTATTTTGGTTATGAATCATGGGCTATGCGGACGTTTCTTATGAAGAAACTCCTGAACTAATCGCGGCGGAAAAAGAAGCGGCTATTAAGAACCGTCTCAAGTTAATCAATCTGCCAGCTACTCTCAAGAAAGCTAGTTTGGCTCAAGTAGACTTGGATGATTTGGGTCGCTTGCCAGTTTTTGAAAAACTACTAGCCTTCGTGGAGCAATATCCAGCTATTCGAAAAGGTCTTTACTTATATGGAGACTTTGGTGTGGGTAAAAGTTTCATGGTGGCTGCCTTAGCCCATGATTTATCAGAAAAACGTGGTGTTTCATCCACTCTCCTCCACTATCCTAGCTTTGTCATCGATGTCAAAAATGCTATCGGTGATGGTAATGTTAAGACCTTGGTGGATGAGATTAAACTTTCTGAGGTCCTGATTTTAGATGATATTGGTGCCGAGCAATCAACACCTTGGGTGCGTGACGAAATCCTGCAAGTCATTCTCCAATATCGGATGCAGGAAAATTTACCGACCTTTTTCACCTCCAACTTCGACTTTGAAGATTTGGAGAAGCATTTCGCTAAAGTGAAACAAGGACCTGACGAAACCTGGGAAGCCAGACGGGTCATGGAACGCATCCGTTATTTGGCTGAGGAGACTCGTTTAGAAGGAGTAAACCGTCGATGACAGAAACAATCAAATTAATGAAGGCTCACACTTCAGTGCGCAGATTTAAAGAGCAAGCCCTTCCTCAGGAAGACTTGACTGAAATTCTGACAGCAGCCCAAATGGCCTCGTCTTGGAAGAATTTCCAATCCTACTCTGTGATTGTGGTCCGAAGTCAAGAAAAGAAAGATGCTCTGTATGAATTGGTGCCTCAAGAAGCCATTCGCCAGTCAGCTGTTTTCCTTCTCTTTGTCGGAGATTTGAACCGAGCAGACAAAGGAGCTCAGCTTCATACGAATACATTCCAACCCCAAGGTGTAGAAGGTCTCTTGATTAGTTCGGTCGATGCGGCTCTTGCTGGTCAAAATGCCTTGCTGGCAGCTGAAAGCTTGGGCTATGGTGGTGTCATTATCGGTTTGGTGCGTTACAAGTCAGAAGAAGTGGCGGAGCTTTTTAACCTGCCTGACTACACCTATCCTGTCTTTGGGATGGCATTAGGTGTGCCAAATCAACATCATGATGTGAAACCAAGACTGCCACTAGAGAATGTTGTCTTTGAGGAAGAATACCAAGAACAGTCAACTGAGGCAATCGAAGCTTATGACCGTGTACAGGCTGACTATGCTGGAGCACGTGCGACCACAAGCTGGAGTCAGCGTCTAGCAGAACAGTTTGGTCAAGCAGAACCAAACTCAACTAGAAAAAATCTTGAACAGAAGAAGTTATTGTAGAAAGTGAGAAATTATGGCCCTACCAACTATTGCCATTGTAGGACGTCCCAATGTTGGGAAATCAACCCTATTTAATCGGATCGCTGGTGAGCGAATCTCCATTGTAGAAGATGTCGAAGGAGTGACACGTGACCGTATCTATGCAACGGGTGAGTGGCTCAATCGTTCCTTTAGCATGATTGATACAGGAGGAATCGATGATGTCGATGCTCCTTTCATGGAACAAATCAAGCACCAGGCAGAAATTGCTATGGAAGAAGCAGATGTTATCGTCTTCGTCGTGTCTGGTAAGGAAGGAATTACCGATGCAGACGAATACGTAGCCCGTAAGCTTTATAAGACCCACAAACCAGTTATCCTCGCAGTTAACAAGGTGGACAACCCTGAGATGCGAAATGATATCTATGATTTCTATGCCCTCGGTTTGGGTGAACCACTGCCTATCTCATCTGTCCATGGTATCGGTACAGGGGATGTGCTAGATGCTATCGTAGAAAATCTTCCAAATGAATATGAAGAAGAAAATCCAGATGTGATTAAGTTCAGTTTGATTGGTCGTCCCAATGTTGGGAAATCAAGCTTGATCAATGCTATCTTGGGAGAAGACCGTGTCATTGCTAGTCCAGTTGCTGGAACAACTCGTGACGCCATTGATACCCACTTTACCGATGCAGATGGTCAAGAGTTTACCATGATTGATACGGCTGGTATGCGTAAGTCTGGTAAGGTTTATGAAAATACCGAGAAATACTCTGTCATGCGTGCCATGCGTGCTATTGACCGTTCAGATGTGGTCTTAATGGTTATCAATGCGGAAGAAGGCATCCGTGAATACGACAAGCGTATCGCAGGTTTTGCCCATGAAGCTGGTAAAGGGATGATTATCGTGGTCAACAAGTGGGACACACTTGAAAAAGACAACCATACTATGAAAAACTGGGAAGAAGATATTCGTGAGCAGTTCCAATACCTGCCTTACGCACCGATTATCTTTGTATCCGCTTTGACCAAGCAACGCCTCCACAAACTTCCTGAGATGATCAAGCAAATCAGCGAGAGTCAAAATACCCGTATTCCATCAGCTGTCTTGAACGATGTTATCATGGATGCCATTGCCATCAACCCAACACCGACAGACAAAGGAAAACGCCTCAAATTTTCTATGCGACCCAAGTGGCAACCAAACCACCAACCTTTGTCATCTTTGTCAACGAAGAAGAACTCATGCACTTTTCTTACCTACGTTTCTTGGAAAATCAAATCCGCAAGGCCTTTTGTCTTTGAAGGGAACACCGATTCATCTCATCGCAAGAAAAACGTAAATAAAAAAGCAGAATCTGGAATGACATTTCCAGATTTTTTTGATAGAATGAAGTTGAAGAAAGCGCTATCAAAAAGGGGTGTGTCGATGATGGAACATTTGCTTAAATTCTTGCTCATATTCCCCTGTATTTACTTTTTCAGCTGGATTGACAAGGCTAATAGAGATAGTAAAGTTTTTTTCCCAATTTTTTTACTATTTTTTTACTGGTTTTATCATCCCGCTCTATGCTCTTTTTTTAGCCTTGCTTGGACAGTTTGTTTTTCAGTCCTGTTTTTTTCAAAATATCGTCTTGAGAAATGTGACAGATATCAAGTCTATGGGGCATTTGGTTTCTATTTTATTCTGCTAGCTATTGCCAGTGAATAGGTTAACTTATTTCTTTTTCAAAAAAATGTTTCGCTTGAGACGGGAACTAGGGAAGTCTAAAGGCGGAAGGCATTGATTTATATTGGTAATAACATTTAATAGAACGAAAACTAAAAGAAAACAATTTCAAAGAGGAGGTGTCGATGATGAAACTGTCGTTTAATTGGTTTAATTTGATACCATTATTTCCTTGTTTTTTTATTTTTTTTCTATTGGATAGACAATGCTGATAGAAACAGTAAAAATTTTTCCCCATCTTTCTACTATTTTTTTACTGGATTTATATTTCCTTTTTGGCTCTGTTTAGCATGGATATGACAATTTTTTCATTCTTATTTTTCCCTCTTGTTCTGAACCATGTATCAGATGCTAGTGTTTGGGGTGTTTGGCTTGCTTTTTGACTACTTATATCTTTTGCTAGTGACTGGTTAGACTATATCTTTTTCAAAAAAATGTTTCGCTTGAGACGGGAACTAGGGAAGTCTAAAGGCGGAAGGCACTGATTTATATAGATTTCTATTTATAGGAGGTAACTTATGGAACATCTAAAAATCATTTATTACACGCTATTCCAAGGTTTATATTGGTTTAGTTCTGTTTATCTGGATTGCTTTCTTCTTTCTTCCTTGGGGCAGTCCGATTCTGGGGGGAAAGATTGACCTCTTCATCATACAGAAAGTCTTGCTAGTTTTTGGTATTCTGTCTATTTTGATGGCCTTGCTGTCCAAGAAAGTCAGTCTCTTCGTTTTTGGACTTATCTGCTGTCTTTCTCTTTGGATTAATCTATTTATCCTATTTGCTCTTTTTGCCGATTTTTTTGGCAATTAAAAGCATCATAAAAGTCAGAGAGGTTAGCTTGAAACTAGCCTCTTTTTTTCCTTTTTCAAAATGGGGATTCTTCCTTGAAAAATAATCAGTAATTGTGCTAAAATTAAAAAGAACATTCTAAAAATATTCGGAATTTAAAGTAAGGAAAAAACATGGCTAATATTTTAAAAACAATTATCGAAAATGATAAAGGAGAAATCCGTCGTCTGGAAAAGATGGCTGACAAGGTTTTCAAATACGAAGATCAAATGGCTGCTTTGACAGATGACCAATTAAAAGCAAAAACAGTTGAATTTAAAGAACGTTATCAAAATGGAGAATCACTGGATTCATTGCTTTATGAAGCATTTGCGGTTGTCCGTGAAGGTGCCAAACGTGTCCTAGGTCTCTTCCCATATAAGGTTCAGGTCATGGGGGGAATCGTTCTTCACCATGGTGACGTGCCAGAAATGCGTACAGGGGAAGGGAAAACCTTGACTGCGACCATGCCAGTATACCTCAATGCCCTTTCAGGTAAAGGGGTCCACGTAGTTACGGTCAATGAATACCTGTCTGAACGTGATGCGACTGAGATGGGTGAATTGTACTCATGGCTTGGTTTGTCAGTAGGGATTAACTTAGCTGCCAAATCTCCAATGGAGAAAAAAGAAGCCTATGAGTGCGATATTACCTACTCAACCAACTCAGAGATTGGATTTGACTACCTTCGTGACAACATGGTCGTTCGTGCTGAGAATATGGTACAACGTCCGCTTAACTATGCCTTGGTCGATGAGGTTGACTCTATCTTGATTGACGAGGCCCGTACACCACTGATTGTATCTGGTGCTAACGCAGTTGAAACTAGTCAGCTCTATCACATGGCAGACCATTATGTAAAATCTTTGGACAAAGACGACTACATCATTGATGTGCAATCTAAGACTATTGGATTGTCTGATTCAGGGATTGACAAGGCTGAAAGCTACTTTAAACTTGATAATCTCTACGATATCGAAAACGTAGCTCTTACTCACTTTATTGATAACGCCCTTCGTGCCAACTACATCATGCTTCTCGATATTGACTATGTGGTGAGCGAAGAACAAGAAATTTTGATTGTTGACCAATTTACAGGTCGTACCATGGAAGGTCGTCGTTATTCTGATGGATTGCACCAAGCTATTGAAGCCAAAGAAGGTGTGCCAATCCAGGATGAAACCAAGACATCTGCCTCAATCACTTACCAAAACCTTTTCCGTATGTACAAGAAATTGTCTGGTATGACGGGTACAGGTAAGACTGAGGAAGAAGAATTCCGTGAAATTTACAACATTCGTGTTATTCCAATTCCAACAAACCGTCCTGTTCAACGTATTGACCACTCAGACCTTCTTTATGCAAGTATCGAGGCTAAGTTTAAGGCGGTTGTCGAAGACGTTAAGGCTCGTTACCAAAAAGGTCAACCTGTCTTGGTTGGTACAGTAGCGGTTGAAACCAGTGACTACATTTCTAAGAAATTGGTCGCAGCTGGTGTTCCTCACGAGGTCTTGAACGCCAAAAACCACTATAAAGAAGCTCAAATCATCATGAATGCTGGTCAACGTGGCGCTGTTACCATCGCAACCAACATGGCCGGTCGTGGTACCGACATCAAGCTTGGTGAAGGAGTTCGTGAGCTTGGAGGACTTTGTGTTATTGGTACAGAACGCCATGAAAGCCGTCGTATCGATAATCAGCTTCGTGGACGTTCAGGTCGTCAAGGAGATCCAGGTGAATCACAATTTTACCTATCTCTTGAAGATGATTTGATGAAACGTTTTGGTTCTGAACGCTTGAAGGGAATCTTTGAACGCTTGAACATGTCTGAAGAGGCGATTGAGTCTCGTATGTTGACGCGTCAGGTTGAGGCTGCGCAAAAACGTGTCGAAGGAAATAACTACGATACTCGTAAACAAGTCCTTCAATATGACGATGTCATGCGTGAACAACGTGAGATTATCTACGCTCAACGTTACGATGTCATCACTGCAGATCGTGACTTGGCACCTGAAATTCAGTCAATGATTAAGCGCACGATTGGTCGTGTTGTTGATGGTCATGCGCGTGCAAAACAAGATGAAAAACTAGAGGCAATTTTGAATTTTGCTAAGTACAACTTGCTTCCAGAAGATTCTATTTCTGTTGAAGATTTGTCAGGCTTGTCTGATAAGGCTATTAAGGAAGAACTCTTCCAACGTGCCTTGAAGGTTTACGATAGTCAGGTTTCAAAACTACGCGATGAAGAAGCAGTAAAAGAATTCCAAAAAGTCTTGATTCTACGAGTGGTAGATAACAAGTGGACGGATCATATCGATGCCCTCGATCAATTGCGTAACGCGGTTGGACTTCGTGGCTATGCTCAAAACAACCCTGTTGTTGAGTATCAAGCAGAAGGTTTCCGTATGTTTAATGACATGATTGGTTCGATTGAGTTTGATGTGACACGCTTGATGATGAAGGCACAAATTCATGAACAAGAAAGACCACAAGTAGAACGCCATATCAGTACAACAGCGACTCGCAATATCGCTGCCCACCAAGCAAATATGCCAGAAGATTTGGATTTGAGCCAGATTGGACGGAATGAACTTTGCCCATGTGGTTCTGGTAAGAAGTTTAAAAACTGTCACGGTAAAAGACAAAAATGAGATAGTTTAGAGGCGGATACCTTGTGAAAAGTAAATTTTTACTTGGTATCCGTTTGCTTTATAAGGAGATGAGTTATGGTATTTACAGCAAAAAGTCCTAAAATTAATATTGAAGAAGTTCGTGCCTTATCAAAATTAGAAGGCCAAGCTTTGGAGAGAAAATCACAGCGCGATCAAGAGCTAGAAGCCATTATACGTGGAGAAGACCAACGAATTCTCTTGGTAATCGGGCCATGCTCATCTGACAATGAAGAAGCTGTCCTTGAATACGCTAAGCGTTTGGCAGCTCTACAAGAAGAAGTGGCAGACCGTATCTTTATGGTTATGCGAGTTTATACTGCCAAACCCTCGTACCAACGGAGATGGCTATAAGGGCTTGATTCACCAGCCTAACACGGCAGAAGCACCTAGTCTCATCAACGGAATCAAAGCCGTGCGCCATCTTCATTACCGTGTCATCACGGAAACAGGTATGACAACAGCTGACGAAATGCTTTATCCTGAAAATCTTCCACTTGTAGATGATTTGATTTCTTACATGGCGGTTGGTGCCCGTTCAGTTGAAGACCAGCAACACCGCTTTGTGGCAAGTGGGGCAGATTTTGCGACTGGTTTTAAAAATCCAACCTCTGGAAATCTCAATGTCATGTTTAATGGGATTTATGCTGCTCAAAACAAACAAAGTTTCCTTTTTCCTAGGAAAAAGAAGTGGAGACAACTGGGAATCCGCTTTGCACGCCATTCTTCGTGGAGCGATCAATGAATATGGTAAGAATATTCCCTAATTACTACTATGATAATTTGATGGATACCATTGTCCAATATGAGAAAATGGGCTTGGAAAATCCCTTTATCATCGTCGATACTAATCATGACAACTCTGGTAAGCAATATATGGACCAGATTCGAATTGTCCGCCAGACCTTGATTAACCGTGATTGGAATGAAAAAATCAAGCAGTACGTTCGTGGCTTTATGATTGAGTCTTATCTAGAAGACGGCCGTCAAAACGAACCGGAAGTATTTGGCAAGTCTATCACAGACCCTTGTCTAGGCTGGGAAAATACGGAAGCCCTCGTCAGAGAAATCTACCAAACGCTAGGAGAATAGTATGGCATTTATTGAAAAAGGTCAAGAAATCGATATTGAAGCAATCAAGGCAGAAACCCAATTGTCTGCGGAAGTCTTGCGACTAAAAGAGCGCCGTGATAGAGAATTGGCAGACATCATTTCAGGAGAAGATGACCGTATCCTTTTGGTGATTGGTCCTTGCTCGTCTGACAATGAAGAGGCTGTCTTGGAATATGCCCGTCGTTTATCAGCCTTGCAAAAGAAGGTAGCGGACAAGATTTTCATGGTTATGCGTGTTTATACAGCTAAACCTCGCACTAATGGAGACGGCTATAAAGGGTTGGTCCACCAGCCAGATACTTCGAAGGCTCCAAGCTTGATTAACGGCTTGCAGGCTGTGCGCCAGTTGCACTACCGCGTGATTACAGAGACTGGTTTGACAACGGCAGATGAGATGCTTTATCCGTCAAATCTGGTCTTGGTAGATGATTTGGTCAGCTACCATGCTGTAGGAGCTCGTTCTGTGGAAGACCAAGAGCACCGCTTTGTGGCCTCAGGGATTGATGCACCAGTTGGAATGAAAAATCCAACCTCTGGAAATCTTGGTGTTATGTTTAACGCCATCTATGCCGCTCAAAATAAACAGACCTTCCTCTTCCATGGTCAAGAAGTTGAGACTTCAGGAAATCCTTTGGCCCACGTCATCCTTCGTGGTGCAGTTAATGAATATGGGAAAAATGAGCCTAACTTTTACTATGAAACCTTACTAACTGCCATTGAGCGCTATGAAGCCATGGGACTTGAAAATCCCTTTATCCTCATTGACACCAACCATGATAACTCAGGCAAGCAATATATGGAGCAGATTCGAATTGTTCGTCAGACCTTGCAGAATCGTGATTGGAATGAGAAGATTAAAAAGATAGTTCGAGGCTTTATGATTGAATCTTACCTAGCAGATGGTCGTCAAAACCAACCAGAGGTCTTTGGTTGCTCCATTACCGATCCTTGTCTAGGTTGGGAAAATACAGAGGCCTTGGTAGAAGAAATTTATGCTACCTTGACAAAATAAGTGAAAAGGATGGAGTTGGGGGAATCTCAACTCCTTTTGATGAGAATGATAGTTGGACACGGAATTGACATCGAAGAATTGGCTTCGATAGAAAGCGCAGTTACACGACATGAAGGTTTTGCCAAGCGGGTGCTAACAACTAAGGAAATGGAGCGCTTTACCAGTCTTAAAGGGCGCAGACAAATCGAATACTTGGCTGGTCGCTGGTCGGCTAAAGAAGCCTTTTCCAAGGCTATGGGAACTGGTATTGGAAAGCTCGGTTTTCAGGATTTGGAAGTCTTGAACAATGAACGCGGGGCGCCTTATTTTAGTCGGTCACCATTTTCAGGGAGATTTGGCTGTCTATCAGCCACACCGATCAGTTTGTGACAGCTAGTGTCATTTTGGAGGAAAATCATGAAAGCTAGTCCACATAGACCAACCAAGGCTCTGATTCATCTGGGAGCTATTCGACAAAATATTCAGCAAATGGGGGCACATATCCCTCAAGAAACGCTCAAGTGGGCAGTGGTCAAGGCCAATGCTTATGGGCATGGGGCTGTTGCCGTTGCCAAGGCGATTCAGGACGATATTGATGGCTTTTGTGTTTCCAATATCGATGAAGCCATTGAACTCAGACAAGCTGGACTCAGCAAGCGAATCCTCATTTTAGGAGTTTCTGAGATAGAGGCTGTTGATTTAGCTAAAGAATACGACATCACCTTGACGGTGGCTGGACTGGAGTGGATTCATGTACTCTTAGATAAGGAAGCAGACCTAACTGGTTTGACAGTCCACATCAAGATTGACTCAGGAATGGGACGGATTGGTTTTAGAGAGGCTCGTGAGGCTGAGCAGGCTCAAGATTTGCTCCAACAACACGGTGCCCGTGTTGAAGGAATCTTTACCCACTTTGCGACTGCTGATGAAGCATCAGATGACTACTTTAATGTCCAGTTAGAACGGTTTAAAACTATTTTGGCTAGTATGAAGGAAGTTCCAGACTTGGTTCATGCTAGCAATTCTGCAACGACTCTTTGGCATGCAGAGACTATTTTCAATGCGGTTCGTATGGGAGATGCCATGTACGGTCTTAATCCTAGCGGAGAGGTTTTGAATCTCCCTTATGATTTGATACCAGCCTTGACCCTGGAGTCTGCTCTGGTCCATGTCAAGACAGTTGCAGCTGGAGCTTGCATGGGCTATGGAGCCACCTATCAGGCGGATAGCGAGCAAGTCATCGCGACCGTGCCAATCGGCTATGCGGATGGTTGGACACGAGACATGCAGAATTTCTCTGTCTTGGTAGATGGTCAAGCTTGCCCAATTGTCGGCAGGGGTTTCGATGGATCAAATCACTATTCGATTGCCTAAGCCTTATCCACTTGGAACCAAAGTCACCCTCATTGGTTCTAACGGAGGAAAGGAAATCACAGCTACTCAGGTAGCAACCTACCGTGGAACCATTAACTATGAGGTGGTTTGCCTTCTCAGCGACCGCATACCGAGAGAATATTATTAAAAAGAAAGGAGTGGAGCATGAATCTACATCAACCCTTGCATGTCTTACCTGGTGTGGGACCGAAGTCAGCAGAGAAATACGCCAAACTAGGAATTGAAAACTTGCAAGACCTCTTGCTCTACTTTCCTTTCCGTTATGAAGACTTCAAAACCAAGCAGGTTTTGGAGTTGGAAGATGGTGAAAAGGCGGTTCTGTCTGGTCAAGTCGTGACTCCTGCTAGTGTCCAGTATTATGGTTTTAAGCGTAATCGCTTGCGCTGTAGTCTCAAACAGGGAGAAGTTGTTTTTTCAGTGAATTTCTTTAACCAGCCTTATCTAGCTGATAAGATAGAGTTGGGAGCAACTCTTGCTGTTTTTGGAAAATGGGACCGCGCCAAAGCTAGTCTGACTGGGATGAAGGTTCTGGCTCAGGTAGAAGATGATCTCCAACCTGTCTATCGATTGGCTCAGGGAATCAGTCAGGCCAGTCTGGTCAAGGTCATCAAGACAGCCTTTGATCAAGGATTGGACCTCTTGATAGAGGAAAATCTTCCCCAGTCCTTGCTGGACAAATACAAACTCATGTCCCGTTGTCAGGCCGTTCGTGCCATGCATTTTCCTAAGGATTTGGCAGAATACAAGCAGGCTCTTCGCCGTATCAAATTTGAGGAACTCTTTTATTTCCAAATGCAATTGCAGACGCTCAAGTCTGAAAATAGAGTTCAGGGAAGTGGCCTGGTTCTGAATTGGTCTCAGGGAAAGGTGACAGAAGTCAAAGAAAGTTTGCCTTTTGCCCTGACCCCTGCTCAGGAAAAGAGTTTGCAGGAAATTTTGACCGACATGATGTCGGACCACCACATGAATCGTCTCCTGCAAGGGGATGTGGGGAGTGGAAAAACGGTGGTCGCTGGCTTGGCCATGTTTGCGGCGGTAACGGCTGGCTTCCAAGCGGCCCTCATGGTACCGACAGAAATCCTTGCAGAGCAACATTTTGAGAGTTTACAGAGTCTCTTTCCAGACTTGAAACTGGCTCTCTTGACAGGTTCTTTGAAAGCTGCAGAAAAGAGAGAAGTCTTGGCGACTATTGCCAAGGGTGAGGCTGATTTGATTATCGGAACTCATGCTCTGATTCAGGATGGGGTGGATTATGCTCGCCTTGGTTTGATTATTATCGATGAGCAGCACCGTTTTGGTGTAGGGCAAAGGCGTATTTTACGGGAAAAAGGCGACAATCCTGACGTTCTCATGATGACGGCGACACCCATTCCACGGACGCTGGCCATCACAGCCTTTGGTGATATGGATGTTTCCATTATCGACCAGATGCCAGCAGGACGGAAGCCTATTGTGACGCGCTGGATCAAACATGAGCAACTACCTCAGGTCTTGACTTGGTTAGAGGGAGAAATTCAAAAAGGTTCCCAAGCCTATGTCATCTCTCCCTTGATTGAAGAATCGGAAGCTCTGGATTTGAAAAATGCCATTGCCTTATCAGAAGAGTTGACAGCTCATTTTGCAGGTAAGGCAGAAGTGGCTCTTCTACATGGTAAGATGAAGAGTGATGAAAAAGACCAGATCATGCAGGATTTCAAAGAGAGAAAAACGGATATTCTGGTGTCGACAACGGTTATTGAGGTCGGGGTTAACGTTCCCAATGCGACTGTCATGATCATCATGGATGCCGATCGCTTTGGGCTCAGCCAGTTGCACCAGCTTAGAGGTCGTGTCGGTCGGGGAGACAAGCAGTCCTATGCAGTTCTCGTTGCCAATCCCAAGACCGATTCTGGGAAAGACCGCATGCGCATCATGACAGAAACCACCAATGGATTTGTCCTTGCGGAGGAAGATTTGAAAATGCGTGGTTCAGGTGAGATTTTTGGAACCAGACAGTCAGGTCTCCCAGAGTTTCAAGTGGCTGATATTATCGAAGATTTTCCGATTTTAGAAGAAGCCAGAAAAGTTGCTAGCTACATTAGTTCCATAGAAGGTTGGCAAGAGGATCCAGAGTGGCGCATGATTGCTCTTCATTTGGAAAAGAAAGAACATTTAGATTAAGCTTTCTCTAAGGAAATCTTAAGCTAGCTTTCAGGTTTGGACCTTATACTAGAGTCATCAAAAAGAAACGAGAACTCTCACATGACAGTAACGATTAAAGTAAATTACCAAACCACTTTCCAAAGGAAAGAAGCAACAAAATAAGATTGAATAGGAGAAGAAAGGGCGAATCTGCTCTTTTTATTTTTATGAAATAATCGGCTATAAATCAAACTTAGTCAAGTGATAAAAAGATATTAGTCTTCAAGCCTATTTACTATTTGACGGAAGCTTGATATAATGATCCCATCCTGAATAAGGAGGAGTGAAAAAAATGTTAGAAACTAGAACGATTGCCATCCAGGATAGGTATGGAGAACGATTCCAGCATTGTTGAGGGTTGCGGCCCAAAGAATGATTTGGGTTTACATTTAAAAACCTATCCAAGTCTAGATGGGGAGTGTTGCATTAGTCGGATAAAGCTTTGAAAAATGCTTATACTGGCGGAGTTCCATCAAATGTCTTTGGAGGAATGATAGCGACTATTTTTTTGATTGCCATGGTACGGCGTCAGCAGCTTGGTTTGCTCATCATAAAAAGGGTTAGAACTGACGGAAACTACTCTAATAGGACGTTTTATTACTGCACGCTTGAGATTGACTACCTTAGTCCTAGTCCAATTGACGATGAAATTGTCGTCATTTCTACTCTGGAGGAATTAGGGGAAAGAAAAGCAATTATTTCTATGGAGATGACAGTAGCTACTAAAGTCCGTGCCAAAGCCAAAATGGTAGCAGTAGCTGTGAAGGATCATATGTAAAACTGAGTACTAGAAATTTAAGATTACCTTCAGATGATAGATTTGAGGGAGGAGAATCTAAATTCACTTTCTATTTACCTTTCTTTCTTGCATTGCTTTTCTAGATATGCTACAGTTGTGATAGCGATTACAAAACCAGGAGCATACTATGAAAAATCCAGCTTTGCTAGAAGAAATCAAGACTTATAAAGGAAGGGATGAGGTCCCAGAAGACTTTGATGCTTTTTGGGATGAGGAAGTCAAAAAAGTTTCAGTCTTTCCTGCCTACCAGCTGGAGGAAAGGGATTTCCATATTCCTCAAGTCAAGTGCTATGAGTTAACGTTTGAAGGAAGCAAGGAAGGCAAGATCTATGCACGAGTTGTTCTTCCAAAGAGTGAGGAGAAGGTTCCTCTAATCTTCCATTTCCATGGTTATATGGGACGTGGCTGGGACTGGGCTGACATGCTGGCCTATACTGTGGCTGGTTATGGTGTTGTTTCCATGGATGTGCGGGGCCAGTCGGGTTACTCACAAGATGGCTTGCGTTCTCCTCTAGGAAATACGGTCAAGGGGCATATTATCCGTGGTGCTGTGGAAGGTCGGGATCATCTCTTTTATAAGGATGTTTATCTGGATATTTACCAGTTAGTTGAGATTATTGCCAGTCTGCCACAGGTAGATGAGAAGCGTCTTTCCAGCTATGGTGCCTCACAAGGAGGGGCTTTAGCTTTGGTTGCAGCAGCGCTCAATCCTCGAATTCAGAAAACAGTTACTATCTATCCCTTCTTGTCAGACTTTAGACGAGTGCTTGAGATTGGTAATACTAGCGAGGCTTACGACGAACTGTTCCGTTATTTCAAGTTCCATGATCCATTCCATGAAACTGAGGAGGAAATCATGGCGACCCTTGCCTATATCGATGTGAAAAATCTCGCTCATCGTATCAAGGGTGAAGTTAAGATGATTACGGGCTTGGACGATGATGTTTGCTATCCTATTACCCAGTTTGCGATTTACAACCGTCTGACCTGTGATAAAGCCTATCGCATCATGCCTGAGTATGCCCACGAAGCCATGAATGTATTTGTCAATGACCAAGTCTACAACTGGCTATGTGGTAGTGAGATTCTTTTTAAGTACATAAAATAATGAATGAGAGAGCCTGGTAGCTCTCTTTTTGTATAGAGTCTAGTCAGCAAATATTCTAGTTCATGTATATTTTGCAATTCATACTCTTCGAAAATCTCTTCAAACTACGTCAGCTTTATCTGCAAGCTCAAAACAGTGTCTTGAGCAGCCTGCGGCTAGCTTTCTAGTTTGCTTTTTGATTTTTATTGAGTATGAGTTTTTTTCTTGACCTTGGTGTAAAACAATTCATTTTGCTATCTAGTTTGGTATAAGTTCTTTCAATACATTGAAAAATCGCCTGTGAAATGTGTTATAATTTATAAGAAAAATATACAGTTTCGCTACAAATGAACATTTATATATAAGTTTATGTATAACTTAGTTTTTTTCTGATTAGGATAATATCTTATAAAAACTATATTCTTGGAGATACAGTACTTAAATATCATTTGTAAAGTAGCAAAATAGTCTATGTCTATTTTTATTGTAAGAATCAAAATAGAGAGTGTTATGCTAATGGAAACTGTAATATTTTATTTTTAGAATATACTTGGATAAATTAACTTTGAAAGTTAAAGTGAGGTAATGTATGTTTGTATGTTTAAAGGGTTTAGGGAAATTTCGTAAATCCAAAGCTTATGGTTTGGTTGGTTGTTTGACACTATCAGCGGTGATTGGCTTAGCTGCACCAGAGTTACCAGTTATTGGTGGCGGGGTTGTTTTTGCTGATGTCATTCAAGGCGGTAGCGATATTCACGATGTGGATGTTCATAGTAAATCTGCAGAAGGTGTTGCTATGACTTACACAACTTACGACAGTGGAACAAGTGGAAAACAAACCGCATCAGGTAGCGGTGTCTTTGTAGCGCCGAATGTGATGGTAACAGTAGCTCATAACTACTATGATAAAAACCAAGAGGATAAGTCTGCGGTCTTGCGTGGTGGGGAGTCTGCTCGTAGTTATGTTGTAATGAACTCGGAAAAGGAGAAAAGCAATAAAGTACCTACTTCAGGGGTATCAGAAGCTCTTGAAAAAGACTCTATTCACTTGTATAACGGCAAAGACTTTGGTAAAGACTATAGCAACGACTTAGCAGTAGTGGTAACTAAAAAGCCTGTAGAAGCTATGACAGGTGGTGAGGACTCTCCAAGAGAGTTGAGTCATAAAGAGGTGTCTACTGGTGATAAAATCACTATGGTCGGATATCCCAATGATTTTTCTACTCCAAATTTAAGTAAAGAAAATAAAGCTCGCTTGAAAGACGGTAAGGCTTATTCAGTCTCAACAACTGTGAGCAGTATCAATAAAGAGAGTGGTGCAGTCACTTATCATTCCTCAGCTTTAGGAGGTTTTTCAGGTGCTCCTTTGTTTAATGATAAGGGAGAGGTAGTCGGTATCCACCAGCACGGAACAAATACTTCAAACGCTCCTGAGAGTGAGCGTATTGGCGGTGGTACTATCTTTACGGAAAAGCACAGAGCTTGGATTCAGTCAATGATTGATAAATATGGTATAAAGGGTTGGTATATAGATGGTGCAAACCGTTACTACTATGATGAAAATCATATAGCTTTAAAAGATGTAGAGTCTGAGATTGACGGTGCTTTGTATAGTTTTGATGAAAAAGGTCGAGCTACTTTAGTAAAAGGTGAAGAAAAAGGTCGTGTTCTACTTCGAGTGGAAGATACTAAAGGAACTCGTTTGATTTCAGATAAGGTTGTTCAGGAAGGTCCTGTTGGAAGTGGCTTGAATTTTCATTTAAGACAAAATCCAGACTTCAAACAGTTAATAGCAACTTCCCCAACAGCTAAAGTGGTATCCTATAACGGAGTGCCAGTTAACAAACTAGCAAGTGATACTACTTGGTCTGATGACTATGTCAGTAAGTTAGCTTTAGGAGATACAATTATAAGAGCGGTAGTAGATTCGGTAACTCTTCCATCTACGTCTTCTTCGGATTTTGCAAGAACTGAAGTTGGTAAGGTTGATTTGAGTGGTAAATCGAACTTACCTGTGCCTAGTAAAGAGGTATTACAAGCTCCGAATGGTCCAGAAAATTTCTATGCTACAACGCACATTCAAACGCCAGATGGGTCGGGGTCAGGTACTTTAATTGCACCAAATTTGGTATTAACAGTCGCTCATAATTTCTTAACAGTTAAAGGTTCTGAAGTAATTACTAAATCTGGTCGTACCAATACAGTGTATAAAGCAACTTTACCTAATGGTAAGTCTGTGAATTTTTCAGATGATGATATTGTTTATTGGAATAAAAAAGATTCAGTATTTGGATTTAAAAATGATTTAGCTTTGGTTGGTTAAAAGAAGCAGTACAAGGAGTAACTCCTGTAGAGGTTGTAAAACAATCTTCGAAAGTTGCAGAGGGGGATTCAGTTTCGGTCTATGGTTTTCCAGATAACAAGCTAAGTCCAGTTTTAGATAGCAAAAGTAGTAGGAACTACAGACTTGGTTCTGGAATAGAGGGAATTAGCTATGGAGGTACGAAACCTGGAGCGTCTGGTGGTGGTCTTTATAATGATAAAGGTGCTTTAATTGGAGTTCACCAAAATGGTGTTGTAGGAAGCCGTAGTGGTGGTTTGGTTTTATCAAAAGAGCAGCTGGATTGGGCTCTGTTCTTATATTGAGGGTCAACCAAAAGATCCTGTCTATGTGGAAGATAAAGAAGTGGAACCTTCTAAGAAGGATTCGGATAAGGATTTAGCTGGGAAATTAGATCCAAAAAGATAGTGGAAAAGAAGATTCTGGTATTTTAGGTACATCTGAGTGACTTTGCAGCTCCTACAGTAGCTAAGCCAGAGTTTACAGGCGGAGTTAACGGAGGCGACTCACTTGTTACAGAAGTTCCAGAGTATAGTGGTGTTCTCTCCACATTAGGAGATTCTCCAGCTCCTACAGTAGCTAAGCTCAGAGTTTACAGGTGGCGTGAATGGAGGCGACTCACTGGTTACAGAAGTTCCAGAGTATAGCGGTGTTCTATCCACATTAGGAGACACTCCAGCTCCCTACAGTAGCTAAGCCAGAGTTTACAGGTGGCGTGAATGGAGGCGACTCACTGGTTACAGAAGTTCCAGAGTATAGCGGTATTATATCCACATTAGAGATTCTCCAGCTCCCTACAGTCGCTAAGCCAGAGTTTAAAGGTGGCGGAATGGGGGCGACTCACTTGTTACAGAAGTTCCAGAGTACAGAGGCTTCCTATCCACATTAGAGATTCTCCAGCCCCTACAGTCGCTAAGCCAGAGTTTAAAGGTGGCGTGAATGGAGGCGAATCCTCGTTACAGAAGTTCCAGAGTCAGAGGCTTCCTATCCACATTAGAGATTCTCCAGCTCCCACAGTCGCTAAGCCAGAGTTTAAAGGCGGAGTGAATGGAGGCGAATCCCTTTGTTACAGAAGTTCCAGAGTACAGAGGCTTCCTCCACATTAGAGATTCTCCAGCTCCTACAGTCGCTAAGCCAGAGTTTACAGGTGGCGGAATGGAGGCGACTCACTTGTTGCAGAAGTTCCAGAGCATAGTGGTGCTCTGTCCACATTAGAGATTTTTCCAGCTCCCACAGTCGCTAAGCCAGAGCTTTAAAGGTGGCTGAATGGTGCGGATGCTGAGATTCATCACCTCCAGACTTCACAGGCGGAGTGAATGGAGGTGAATCTCCGATACTAGAAATTCAGAATATATGGGTCCATTATCAACCTCAGGAGAAGGAAGTTCAGTAGTGAAATCTACTGATAAACAAGTAAAATAATAAAGACAGTAAGGATGAAGCAGTTATCACAGGAATTGCTAGTTCACAACGTATTTTAAAAAATGAAACAGGAAGTATTCAAATTCAAGCTTCAGAAGAAGTATTGAAAATGTGATAGATATTCAAATGCAAGAAGTTCAAGTTAGTGATTTGAGTTCATTAAACTACAAAGCATTTGATATCAAATTGAAGGATGTAAATGGCAGATATGTTAAACCTGAAGGAAAAAGTCCTTGTTACTTTTATACAGATCAGTCCGTTGAGAATGTTTATGCTGTAGATCCAGAAGGAAAACTACACACTATTGAATTCGAACAAAAAGATGGAAAGATTATTTTTGAGACTAATAATTCTAGTATTTATGTGATGACTTTCCGACACCCATTGACAATCCACCATTTAAAAAGCCTCACAGAAGATAACAAGGCTGAGGAACTTTCACTGTCGCCTAAATTGTTATCAACAAATGAAAAATCTGAATCTAATCGACTAGAGAATAAAGTAAGTAATAACGAACAGTCTAAGTTACCAAATACAGGTGAGTCTGCCTCATCACTAACAATCTTATTTGGTTTTTGTAGGAGTGTTCCTTGGAGCAATGATTTCATAAACAAAAAAAGACAGTTAACTTTGTCTGAAACTCACTTTGAACTTATGTTAATATAAAATAAACCAGTCTGGGAGTCCTGTAAAAAGATGGGAATTCTAGACTGGTTTTTATTGATATAAATTGAGATAGAGAGGTAAATAAACGTAATAGATGTGAATTATTTCCCTGCTGAAACTACTTTTCAGAAACAGCTGTTCTATAAAAATACTTTTTGAAAACTGAAATCTATTCTATGACAAAGTATTGAAAGCGCTTAACAAATGGTATATAATGACCCTCATAAGAACAAAGAAAAGGAGGAAAGAGGATGCCACAGATTACTAAAGAAGCCTTGATTGCACAAATCAAAGATGGAATCATCGTTTCTTGTCAGGCCCTTCCTCACGAACCGCTTTATACAGAAGCGGGAGGAGTCATTCCCTTGCTGGTCAAAGCGGCTGAGCAAGGTGGAGCAGTCGGTATCCGAGCAAATAGTGTTCGTGATATCAAAGAAATAAAGGAGGTTACAAAACTTCCGATTATCGGGATTATCAAACGAGATTATCCACCACAAGAACCCTTCATCACAGCTACTATGAAAGAAGTTGATGAATTGGCAGAACTGGACATCGAGGTGATTGCTCTGGATTGTACCAAGCGTGAACGCTATGATGGTTTGAGATTCAAGAGTTCATTCGTCAGGTTAAGGAAAAATACCCTAACCAGCTCTTGATGGCTGACACAAGTACTTTTGAAGAAGGATTGGCAGCTGTTGAAGCAGGAATTGACTTTGTCGGAACAACCTTATCAGGATACACATCTTATAGTCCAAAAGTGGATGGTCCTGATTTTGAATTAATCAAAAAACTATGTGATGCCGGTGTAGATGTAATTGCCGAAGGGAAAATTCATACACCAGAACAAGCCAAACAAATCCTTGGATATGGAGTGCGAGGTATTGTTGTCGGTGGCGCTATTACTAGACCAAAAGAGATTACAGAACGCTTTGTTGCTGGTCTCAAATAAAAAATAAAGAAAGGGGGATTGAGTATGATTATTACTAAAAATCAGTCGTTTAGGAACTTATGTAAAAGTAAATCCACATTTTGCAACATTAATAGATTTTCTAGAAAAACAGGACTAGAAAAATTTAACAGAAGGTCCGATTGATATCGATGGTGATCGATTATTTGGTAATTGCTTTACTTATCTAGCAGACGGTCAAGCAGGAGCCTCTTTGAAACTCACCAAAAATATTTGGATATTCATTTAGTTTTGGAAAACGAAGAAGCTATGGCTGTTACGTCGCCAGAAAATGTAAACGTTACCCAAGAATATGATGAAGAAAAGACATTGAATTATACACAGGGAAGTGGAACAGTTAGTTCATTTGAGAGCTGGCGAATGCCTTATCACTCTTTTCCAGAAGATTTACATCAACCCAAGGTTCGTATAAATGATGAACCTGTTAAAAAAAGTTGTCTTTAAAGTTGCGATTTCTTAATGTAGAAAGGGAAGAACAATGAAAAAAATGAGAAAGTTTTTTTATGTCTAGCTGGAGTTGCGCTAGCAGCTGCTGCCTTTGGTAGCTTGTTCAGGAAAAGAAAGAAACTACAGCTGACACTGAACCACCCTACAGAATTATCTGGTGAAATTACAATGTGGCACCCTTTACTCAAGGACCACGTTTGGAAAGTATTCAGAAATCAGCAGATGCTTTTTATGCAAAAGCATCCAAAAACCAAAATCAAGATTGAAACATTTTCTTGGAATGACTTCATACTAAATGGACTACAGGTTTAGCAAATGGAAATGTGCCAGATATCAGTACGGCTCTTCCTAACCAAGTAATGGAAATGGTCAACTCAGATGCTTTGGTTCCGCTAAACGATTCTATCAAGCGTATTGGACAGGATAAATTTAACGAAACTGCCTTAAATGAAGCAAAAATCGAAATGATTACTACTCTGTTCCTCTTTATTCACATGCACAAGTCATGTGGGTTAGAACAGATTTGTTAAAAGAACATAATATTGAGGTTCCTAAAACTTGGGATCAACTCTATGAAGCTTCTAAAAAATTGAAAGAAGCTGGAGTTTATGGCTTGTCTGTTCCGTTCGGAACAAATGACTTAATGGCAACACGTTTCTTGAACTTCTATGTTCGTAGTGGTGGTGGAAGTCTCTTGACAAAAGATCTTAAAGCAGATTTGACAAGCCAACTTGCTCAAGATGGTATTAAATACTGGGTTAAAATGTATAAAGAAATCTCACCTCAAGATTCTTTGAATTTTAATGTCCTTCAACAAGCTACCTTGTTCTACCAAGGAAAAACAGCATTTGACTTTAACTCTGGCTTCCATATTGGAGGGATTAATGCCAACAGTCCTCAATTGATTGATTCGATTGATGCTTATCCTATTCCAAAAATCAAAGAATCTGATAAGGACCAAGGAATTGAAACCTCAAACATTCCAATGGTTGTTTGGAAAAATTCAAAACACCCAGAAGTTGCTAAAGCATTCTTGGAATCACTTTATAATGAAGAAGACTACATTAAATTCCTTGATTCAACTCCAGTAGGTATGTTGCCAACTATTAAGGGAATTAGCGATTCTGCAGCCTATAAAGAAAATGAAACTCGTAAGAAATTTAAACATGCTGAAGAAGTGATTACTGAAGCTGTTAAAAAAGGTACTGCTATTGGTTATGAAAATGGACCAAGTGTACAAGCTGGTATGTTGACTAACCAACACATTATTGAACAAATGTTCCAAGATATCATTTCAAATGGAACAGATCCTATGAAAGCAGCAAAAGAAGCAGAAAAACAATTAAACGATTTATTTGAGGCTGCTCAGTAGATGTAAAAGACTAGAAAATAGGTGGGCTAGTGAGCTGAAAAGCCCTAGCCCAATCTTGTAAAAGAAGGGAGAAGGAGAATGGTTAAAGAACGTAATTTAACTCGCTGGATATTTGTTTTGCCAGCTATGATTATCGTAGGATTACTCTTTGTTTATCCGTTTTTCTCGAGTATTTTTTATAGCTTTACCAATAAGCATTTGATTATGCCTAATTATAAATTTGTTGGTTTAGCTAACTATAAAGCTGTGCTATCAGATCCCAACTTCTTTAATGCGTTCTTTAATTCAATTAAGTGGACCGTTTCTCATTAGTTGGTCAAGTTTTAGTAGGGTTTGTATTGGCTTTGGCTCTTCACAGAGTACGCCACTTCAAGAAATTATATAGGACCTTATTGATTGTTCCTTGGGCATTTCCTACCATCGTTATTGCCTTTTCTTGGCAGTGGATTCTAAACGGGGTTTATGGCTACTTACCTAATCTAATCGTAAAATTAGGTTTAATGGAACATACGCCTGCATTTTTGACAGATAGTACATGGGCATTCCTATGTTTGGTGTTTATCAACATTTGGTTTGGAGCGCCGATGATCATGGTTAATGTGCTTTCAGCTTTGCAAAACAGTACCAGAAGAACAATTTGAGGTCTAAGATAGATGGTGCTTCAAGTTGGCAAGTGTTCAAATTTATCGTCTTTCCACATATCAAAGTGGTTGTAGGGCTTCTAGTCGTTTTGAGAACTGTATGGATCTTTAATAACTTTGACATTATCTACCTAATTACAGGTGGTGGACCAGCCAATGCTACAACGACGCTTCCAATTTTTGCCTACAACCTAGGTTGGGGAACTAAATTGTTGGGTCGTGCTTCAGCAGTTACAGTATTGCTCTTTATCTTCTTGGTGGCAATTTGCTTTATCTACTTTGCTATCACTCAGTAAGTGGGAAAAGGAGGGTAGAAAAATAATGAAGAAGAAACCAGTATTTATTTAGATATTCTCTCACATGCACTTTGATTGGTGCAACCATCGTTGCAATTTTCCCATTGGTATGGATTATCATATCGTCTGTAAAGGGGAAAGGGGAATTAACTCAGTATCCAACACGATTTTGGCCTGAACAATTTACATTAGATTATTTCACTCATGTTATCAACGATTTGCACTTTATTGATAACATTCGAAACAGTTTGATTATTGCCTTAGCTACAACCGTTATTGCGATTATTATTTCTGCTATGGCAGCCTATGGTATTGTTCGATTCTTCCCTAAATTGGGAGCAATCATGTCGAGATTACTCGTCATTACCTACATTTTCCCACCAATTTTGTTAGCAATTCCATATTCAATTGCCATTGCTAAAGTTGGGTTAACAAATAGTTTATTTGGCTTGATGATGGTTTATCTATCTTTTAGTGTTCCATATGCAGTTTGGCTCTTAGTTGGATTTTTCCAAACAGTTCCAATTGGAATTGAAGAAGCAGCTCGAATTGATGGTGCAAATAAATTTGTTACGTTTTATAAAGTTGTGCTACCGATTGTAGCACCAGGTATTGTAGCAACAGCTATTTATACATTTATCAATGCTTGGAATGAATTCCTGTATGCTTTGATTTTGATTAACAATACAGGAAAGATGACAGTAGCAGTAGCCCTTCGATCACTTAACGGTTCAGAAATTTTAGACTGGGGAGATATGATGGCTGCATCTGTTATTGTAGTTCTTCCATCAATCATTTTCTTCTCAATTATCCAAAATAAGATTGCAAGTGGATTGTCAGAAGGATCTGTGAAGTAGACGAAAGAAGGAAAAAAATGAATAAGAGAGGTCTTTATTCAAAACTAGGAATTTCTGTTGTAGGCATTAGTCTTTTAATGGGAGTCCCCACTTTGATTCATGCGAATGAATTAAACTATGGTCAACTGTCCATATCTCCTATTTTTCAAGGAAGTTCATATCAACTGAACAATAAGAGTATAGATATCAGCCCTTTGTTATTAGATAAGTTGTCTGGAGAGAGTCAGACAGTAGTAATGAATTTAAAGCAGATAAAACCAAACTCGCTTCAAGCTTTGTTTGGCCTATCTAATAGTAAAAGCAGGCTTTAAAAATAATTACTTTTCAATTTTCATGAGAGATTCTGGTGAGATAGGTGTAGAAATAAGAGACGCTCAAAAGGGAATAAATTATTTATTTTCTAGACCAGCTTCATTATGGGGAAAGCATAAAGGACAGGCAGTTGAAAATACACTAGTATTTGTATCTGATTCTAAAGATAAGACATACACAATGGTGTTAATGGGATAGAAGTGTTCTCTGAAACAGTTGATACATTTTTGCCAATTTCAAATATAAATGGTATAGATAAGGCAACACTAGGATCTGTTAATCGTGAAGGCAAGGATCATTACCTCGCAAAAGGAAGTATTGATGAAATCAGTCTATTTAATAAAGCAATTAGTGATCAGGAAGTTTCAACTATTCCCTTGTCAAATCCATTTCAGTTAATTTTTCCAATCAGGAGATTCTACCAAGCTAACTATTTTAGAATACCGACATTATATACATTAAGTAGTGGAAGAGTTCTATCAAGTATTGATGCACGTTATGGTGGGACTCATGATTCTAAAAGTAAGATTAATATCGCCACTTCTTATAGTGATGATAATGGTAAAACGTGGAGTGAGCCAACTTTTGCTATGAAGTTTAATGACTATGAGGAGCAGTTAGTTTACTGGCCACGAGATAATAAATTAAAGAATAGTCAAATTAGTGGAAGTGCTTCATTTATAGATTCATCCATTGTTGAAGATAAAAAATCTGGGAAAAACGATATTATTAGCTGATGTTATGCCTGCGGGTATTGGAAATAATAATGCAAATAAAGCTGATTCAGGTTTTAAAGAAATAAATGGTCATTATTATTTAAAACTAAAGAAGAATGGAGATAACGATTTCCGTTATACGGTTAGAGAAAATGGTGTCGTTTACGATGAAAACAACTAATAAACCTACAAATTATACTATAAAATGATAAGTATGAAGTTTTGGAGGGAGGAAAGTCTTTAACAGTCGAACAATATTCGGTTGATTTTGATAGTGGTTCTTTAAGAGAAAGGCATAATGGAAAAACAGGTTCCTATGAATGTTTTCTACAAAGATTCTTTATTTAAAGTGACTCCTACTAATTATATAGCAATGACAACTAGTCAGAATAGAGGAGAGAGTTGGGAACACTTAAGTTATTGCCTCCGTTCTTGGGAGAAAAAAACATAATGGAACTTACTTATGTCCCGGACAAGGTTTAGCATTAAAATCAAGTAACAGATTAATTTTTGCAACATATACCAGTGGCGAACTAACTTATCTCATTTCTGATGATAGTGGTCAAACATGGAAGAAATCCTCAGCTTCAATTCCGTTTAAGAATGCGACAGCAGAAGCGCAAATGGTTGAAATGAGAGATGGTGTGATTAGAACATTCTTTAGAACTACTACAGGTAAGATTGCCTATATGACTAGTAGAGATTCTGGAGAAACATGGTCAGAAGTTTCGTATATCGATGGAATTCAACAAACTTCATATGGTACACAAGTATCTGCAATTAAATACTCTCAATTAATTGATGGAAAAGAAGCAGTCATTTTGAGTACACCAAATTCTAGAAATGGCCGTAAGGGAGGTCAATTAGTTGTCGGTTTAGTCAATAAAGAAGATGATAGTATTGATTGGAAGTACCACTATGACATTGATTTGCCTTCGTATGGTTATGCATATTCTGCGATTACAGAATTGCCAAATCATCACATAGGTGTATTGTTTGAAAAATATGATTCATGGTCGAGAAATGAATTGCATTTAAGCAATGTAGTTCAGTATATAGATTTGGAAATTAATGATTTAACAAAATAAAGGAGAAAAAACATGGTTAAATACGGTGTTGTTGGAACAGGATATTTTGGAGCTGAGTTGGCTCGTTATATGCAAAAAGAATGATGGAGCAGAGATTACTCTTCTCTATGACCCAGATAATGCAGAGGCGATTGCAGAAGAGTTGGGAGCAAAAGTAGCAAGTTCCCTAGATGAGTTGGTTTCTAGCGATGAAGTAGATTGTGTTATTGTCGCAACTCCAAATAATCTTCATAAAGAACCAGTTATCAAGGCCGCACAACATGGTAAAAAATGTTTTCAGAAAAACCAATTGCGCTTTCTTATCAAGATTGTCGCGAGATGGTAGATGCTTGTAAAGAAAAACAATGTAACCTTTATGGCAGGACATATTATGAACTTCTTTAATGGTGTCCATCATGCAAAAAGAACTTATTAATCAAGGAGTCATCGGAGACGTTCTATACTGTCACACAGCTCGTAATGGTTGGGAAGAACAACAACCATCAGTATCATGGAAAAATATCCGTGAAAAATCAGGTGGTCACTTGTATCACCACATCCATGAGTTGGATTGTGTTCAATTCCTATGGGTGGCATGCCTGAAACTGTAACCATGACAGGTGGAAATGTAGCCCATGAAGGTGAAAATTTCGGTGATGAAGATGATATGATTTTTGTCAATATGGAATTTTCTAATAAGCGTTTTGCCTTGTTAGAATGGGGTTCAGCTTATCGTTGGGGTGAACATTATGTTTTGATTCAAGGAACGAAAGGTGCTATCCGCTTAGACTTATTCAACTGTAAAGGAACTCTTAAGCTAGATGGACAAGAAAGCTATTTCTTGATTCACGAATCACAAGAAGAAGATGATGATCGTACTCGTATCTATCATAGTACAGAGATGGACGGAGCAATTGCTTATGGTAAACCAGGTAAACGTACTCCGTTATGGCTATCATCTGTCATTGACAAAGAAATGCGCTATCTACATGAGATTATGCAAGGAGCTCCAGTATCAGAAGAATTTGCAAAATTGTTGACAGGTGAAGCTGCTCTAGAAGCGATTGCTACTGCAGATGCTTGTACTCAATCTGAGGTTCGAAGATCGTAAAGCAAAATTGTCAGAAATTGTAAAATAAAACATAATGTAAAGGGGATGAAAAATTTATTTTCTCCCCTCATTTCGGAAATAAGTTAGGAGAAAATCTATGTCAGATTTAAAAAAATACGAAGGTGTCATTCCAGCCTTCTACGCATGTTATGATGATCAAGGAGAAGTAAGTCCAGAGCGTACGCGTGCCTTGGTGCAATACTTCATTGATAAAGGTGTTCAAGGTCTCTATGTCAATGGTTCTTCTGGTGAGTGTATCTACCAAAGTGTTGAAGACCGCAAGTTGATTTTGGAAGAAGTCATGGCAGTTGCCAAAGGTAAACTGACCATTATTGCCCATGTTGCCTGCAACAATACTAAAGATAGTATGGAACTTGCTCGCCATGCAGAAAGTTTGAGTGTAGATGCCATTGCAACGATTCCACCAATTTACTTCCGCTTGCCAGAATACTCAGTTGCTAAATACTGGAACGATATCAGTTCTGCAGCTCCAAATACAGACTACGTGATCTACAACATTCCTCAATTAGCAGGGGTTGCTTTGACTCCAAGCCTTTACACAGAAATGTTGAAGAATCCACGTGTTATCGGTGTTAAAAACTCTTCTATGCCAGTTCAAGATATCCAAACTTTTGTGAGCCTTGGTGGGGAAGAACATATCGTCTTCAATGGTCCAGATGAACAGTTCCTAGGTGGTCGTCTCATGGGAGCTAAAGCTGGTATCGGTGGTACTTATGGTGCTATGCCAGAACTCTTCTTGAAACTCAATCAATTGATTGCGGATAAAGACTTGGAAACAGCGCGTGAATTGCAATATGCTATCAATGCAATAATTGGCAAATTGACTGCTGCACATGGAAATATGTATGGTGTTATTAAAGAAGTCTTGAAAATCAATGAAGGACTTAACATTGGTTCTGTTCGTTCACCATTGACACCAGTGACTGAAGACGATCGTCCAGTTGTAGAAGCAGCTGCAGCCTTGATTCGTGAAACCAAGGAGCGCTTCCTCTAATCCATAAGGAGGTATTTATGACACACTACGTTGCAATTGATATCGGTGGAACAAATATCAAATATGGTTTGATTGACCAAGAAGGCCAACTTGTTGAATCGCATGAAATGCCAACAGAGGCGCATAAGGGTGGACCTCATATCTTACAAAAGACAAAAGATATTGTAGGCAGCTATTTAGAAAAAGGACCAGTAGCAGGTGTTGCCATTTCTTCTGCAGGAATGGTGGATCCTGACAAGGGTGAAATCTTCTATGCTGGGCCTCAGATTCCAAATTATGCAGGAACTCAGTTCAAAAAGGAAATCGAAGAAAGCTTTAATATTCCTTGTGAAATTGAAAATGATGTCAACTGTGCAGGTCTTGCTGAAGCGGTATCTGGTTCAGGCAAGGGAGCGAGTGTCACCCTTTGCTTGACCATTGGAACAGGGATCGGTGGTTGCTTGATTATGGATGGGAAAGTCTTCCATGGTTTTAGTAATTCGGCCTGTGAAGTCGGTTATATGCATATGCAGGATGGAGCTTTCCAAGATTTGGCCTCTACGACAGCCTTGGTAGAGTATGTAGCGGCAGGTCATGGAGATCCAGTTGACAAGTGGAATGGTCGACGTATTTTTAAGGAAGCTACCGAAGGAAACAAAATCTGCATGGCTGGTATTGACCGTATGGTAGACTATCTAGGAAAAGGTCTGGCAAATATTTGCTATGTGGCCAATCCAGAAGTAGTCATTCTCGGTGGCGGTATCATGGGACAAGAGGCTATTCTCAAACCCAAGATCCGTACAGCCTTGAAAGAAGCCTTAGTGCCAAGTCTAGCTGAAAAAACACGATTAGAATTTGCCCATCACCAAAATACAGCAGGTATGTTGGGAGCTTATTATCACTTTAAAACAAAACAATCCTAGTTTGACTCAGTCAAACTAGGATTTTCTAATCAAGTTCTCTTGACTTTCTTTATAATTGTGAGATAATAAAGAAAATATATAAAGGGCGTTATATAATATGGCTATAGCAAATTCAAATAAAATTGTGACCTTCCAAGCTAATAGAGAATTGGTAAATGATGCCATGGAAGTGTTAAAAGAACAAAATCTCTCTCTTTCATCAGCACTCAGATTATTTTTAAAGAATGTTGCCGTAACAAATGAAGTAGATTTACTGAGTGAAGAGGAATTGGAGAAGGAATATTTGTTTAGACAATTACAAGCAGAAGTTCAAGAAAGTTACGCTAAGATTGAGGTTGGAAACTACCTGATAGACGAGGATGTCGTGACACGTTATGGATTATAAAAAATATAGGATTTTATATTCTCCTAGAGTGATTGACAGTCTGGATAAAATATATCAGTATATAGCAGAGGAAATTGGTTCTGTAGAGGCTGCGAGACGAAAAGTAGCGAATATTAGAAAAGATATGAATCGTCTAGAAATTTTCCCTCAAGCTGGATTTGATGCCGATGAAAAATTTGGTAAGAAATTAGACCCTCGCTACCAAACGCGAGGATTGACCTTGAGTAAGGATTATATCGTATTATATACAATTGTTGAGGATACCGTTAGACTTGCTTATTTACTCCCTTCAAAAAGTGATTACATGAAATTATTTAAGACTAAGTCAAGATACGACTGATTCATAATCTTGAAGAGGTATATTTGGTGATGAATAACAATCCTAGTTTGGCCCAGCCAAACTAGGATTTTCTGACACGTTTTTGTCTGCGATAGCCGTTGAGTTTTTTATTTTCCCAGTAGCTATTAAAGATTTTTTCCTTGCTTTCGCGATTAATCTCCAAAAAGTAGGCATAAATCAAATCGATAAAGAAGAGCATAGGAAGTTGAGCGGATATTCGTTGGATATAGGAAGGCTGGCTGTGGGTGGCTACAAGAACAGTCTCTGTGTAGGCCTGACTATCTTTATTGGGAACACTTGAAAAGAGTACAGTCTTTGCCCCCATCTCCTTAGCATCTAATAAACTGTCTAAAATAGAGGGAGTTGTGCCAGAAAGTGAGAAACCAAGTACGAGACAATTTTCGTCCATAATACTGGTTGTCCAGGCAAAGCCGTCTTGATCGGTCAAGGCCTCGCAGACCACACCCAGACGCATGAAGCGCAATTTCATTTCACGAGCGACAAGGCCAGAACTCCCTGTTCCGAAGAAGTAGACACGCTCAGCATCTTCGATTAATTGGGCAATTCGTTCTAGTTGGACTTCGTCAATCAAGTCTTGTGTTTGTTCCCTCATATTGCTATAGCTTCTGAGGACTCGTTTGGTCAGTGGACTGTGCTTGGAGACTTGGTTAGCTTGATTTTCTGCCTGATGTTGGTATTGGAAAATGAATTCTCGGTAGCCAGTAAAGCCACACTTTTTAGCAAAGCGAGTTAGTGCAGCCTGAGAGATATGTAATTTTTGAGTGACTTGTTGAGAAGATAAATCATCTGTAATCGTTTCAGCTTGCAAAAATAGCGAGCGATTTCTTGCTCTAGGTCTGTCATTTCTTCAAAATGTGAATCAATGACAGTTGCAATATCTGGTTTGTCCATAGGGAAGGCTCCTTTAAATGAGTCGTATTGGAAAAAAGGATAGATTATTGAACTTTTTACATTCATTATAACATATAATATAGGGATGAATAAATAAAAACGTATCTTGCCGTAAAAACGAAAAAAGCTTCTTTCTTTTCCATAATTTTCTGCTCAAATTGTGGTACAATTAAGAGTAAGACTTTAAGTTAGAAATGAGACTGATTTGTATGAGAAAAATTTAACAGCCATTCGATTCCGATTCGGCTTAATTTATTGTTTTCAATTGTCATTTTACTCTTTATGACCATTATTGGTCGTTTGTTGTATATGCAGGTTTTGAACAAGGATTTTTACGAAAAAAAGCTAGCCTCAGCTAGTCAGACCAAGGTCACAACCAGTTCTGCTCGTGGGGAAATCTATGATGCTAGTGGAAAACCTTTGGTAGAAAATACGTTAAAGCAGGTTGTTTCCTTTACGCGTAGTAATAAAATGACGGCTAAAGATCTAAAAGAAATCGCTAGTCAGTTACTAGGATATGTGAGCATCAGTTCACCAAATTTGACAGAACGCCAGCTGGCTGATTACTATTTGGCTGATCCTGAAATCTATAAAAAAACAGTGGAGGCTCTCCCAAGTGAGAAACGCTTGGATTCAGATGGCAATCGTCTATCCGAATCAGAACTGTATAACAATGCGGTCGATAGTGTTCATACGAGTCAACTAAACTATACAGAGGATGAAAAGAAAGAAATCTATCTTTTTAGTCAGTTAAATGCCGTTGGAAACTTTGCGACAGGAACCATTGTGACAGATGCTCTGACAGATACCCAGATTGCTCTGATTGCCTCTGCTTCGAAACAATTACCCGGCGTCAGTATTTCAACTTCTTGGGATCGAAAAGTTTTAGAGACTTCCCTTTCTTCTATAGTAGGTAGTGTATCCAGTGAAAAAGCTGGTCTCCCAGCGGAAGAAGCAGATGCTTATCTTAAAAAAGGTTACTCTCTAAATGACCGTGTTGGGACCTCTTACCTAGAAAAGCAATACGAGGAAACCTTGCAAGGTAAACGCTCAGTGAAGGAAATTCATCTAGACAAGTACGGAAACATGGAAAGTGTCGAAAATATCGAAGCTGGTACCAAAGGGAATAATATTAAACTGACTATTGATTTGGCCTTCCAAGATAGCGTGGATGATTTGCTGAAAAGTTATTTCAATTCAGAGTTGGGGAATGGTGGAGCCAAGTATTCTGAAGGTGTGTATGCAGTCGCCCTTAACCCAAAAACAGGTGCTGTTTTGTCTATGTCAGGGATTAAACATGACTTGAAAACGGGAGAGTTGACGCCTGATTCCTTGGGAACGGTAACCAATGTCTTTGTTCCAGGTTCGGTTGTCAAGGCCGCAACCATCAGTTCCGGTTGGGAAAATGGAGTCTTGTCAGGGAACCAGACCTTGACGGATCAACCGATTGTTTTCCAAGGCTCGGCTCCAATTAATTCTTGGTATACTCAGGCTTATGATTCATTCCCGATTACAGCTGTGGAAGCCTTGGAGTATTCTTCTAATGCCTATATGGTTCAAACGGCTTTGGGCATTATGGGTCAGACCTATCAACCCAATATGTTTGTTCTAACTAACAATTTAGAATCCGCTATGGGGAAACTTCGCTCGACATTTGCGGAATATGGTCTTGGAGCCTCAACAGGCATTGACCTTCCAGATGAGTCAACCGGTTTTATACCAAAAGAGTATAATTTTGCTAATTACATTACCAATGCATTTGGTCAGTTTGATAACTACACCCCAATGCAATTGGCTCAGTATGTAGCAACTATTGCAAATGATGGTGTTCGTGTGGCTCCTCGTATTGTTGAAGGCATTTATGGTAATAATGATAAGGGAGGACTGGGCGACTTGATTCAGCAACTGCAACCGACAGAGATGAATAAGGTCAATATATCCGACTCCGATATGAGTGTCTTGCACCAAGGTTTTTATCAGGTTGCTCATGGGACTAGTGGATTGACAACTGGACGTGCCTTTTCAAATGGTGCCTTGGTATCCATTAGCGGAAAAACGGGTACAGCCGAAAGCTATGTGGCAGATGGTCAGCAAGCAACCAATACCAATGCGGTGGCCTATGCCCCATCTGATAATCCCCAAATCGCTGTTGCAGTGGTCTTTCCTCATAATACCAATCTAACAAATGGTGTAGGACCTTCCATTGCGCGTGACATTATCAATCTGTATCAAAAATACCATCCGATGAACTAGAAAGGAAATTATGCTTTATCCAACACCCATTGCCAAGCTGATTGACAGTTATTCTAAGTTACCAGGTATCGGGATTAAGACGGCCACGCGTCTGGCCTTTTTATACGATTGGGATGTCTGATGATGATGTCAATGAATTTGCAAAAAATCTCCTTTCTGCTAAGAGAGAATTGACCTACTGTTCTATTTGTGGACGTTTGACAGACGACGATCCTTGTTCTATCTGTACCGATCCGACTCGTGACCAGACAACGATTTTGGTGCTAGAGGATAGTCGGGATGTGGCGGCCATGGAAAATATCCAAGAATACCATGGACTCTATCATGTCCTGCATGGCCTCATTTCTCCTATGAATGGTATCAGTCCAGACGATATCAATCTCAAGAGCCTCATGACTCGTCTTATGGATAGTGAGGTTTCAGAGGTAATCGTAGCAACCAATGCCACGGCAGATGGGGAAGCGACTTCCCATGTATCTTTCCCGCTTACTCAAGCCAGCTGGGATCAAGGTTACGCGCCTGGCACGAGGCCTTGCTGTGGGAGCAGATATCGAGTATGCGGACGAAGTGACCCTCTTACGGGCTATTGAAAATCGAACAGAGTTGTAAGTGTAGACAAATTTACAAACTCCATTCATTTATAAAAAATCAAGGAGGCTGAAAATCGTTCATATCGGCCTCTTTTTGTATAGTGTGATGAGTAGGATCAGGTTCAAGTTTTAAAAAAACAAGCAAATATGATATACTAAAGAGCGAGTATTCTAGTAGAATTAGGACAAATAATATGAAACAAACGATTATTCTTTTATATGGTGGACGGAGTGCGGAACGCGAAGTCTCTGTCCTTTCAGCGGAAAGTGTCATGCGTGCGGTCAATTACGACCGTTTCACAGTTAAGACTTTCTTTATCAGTCAGTCAGGTGACTTTATCAAAACGCAGGAATTTAGTCAGACTCCAGGTCAAGAGGACCGTCTCATGACCAATGCGACCATTGATTGGGATAAGAAAGTTGTACCAAGTGCCATCTACGAAGAAGGGGCAGTTGTCTTTCCAGTTCTTCACGGTCCGATGGGAGAAGATGGCTCTGTTCAAGGATTCCTTGAAGTTTTGAAAATGCCTTATGTCGGCTGTAATATCTTGTCATCTAGTCTTGCCATGGATAAAATCACGACCAAGCGTGTTTTAGAATCTGCTGGTATTGCCCAAGTTCCTTATGTGGCCATCGTTGAAGGTGATGATGTGACTGCTAAAATTGCTGAAGTGGAAGAAAAATTGACTTATCCAGTCTTCACAAAACCGTCAAACATGGGTTCAAGTGTTGGTATTTCCAAATCTGAAAATCAAGAAGAACTCCGCCAAGCTTTGGAACTTGCCTTCCAATATGACAGTCGCGTCTTGGTTGAGCAAGGGGTAAATGCCCGTGAAATCGAGGTTGGTCTACTGGGCAACTACGATGTCAAAAGCACCCTTCCAGGAGAAGTAGTCAAGGATGTTGCCTTTTATGACTACGATGCCAAGTATATTGATAACAAGATTACTATGGACATCCCAGCCAAGATTAGTGATGATGTGATAGCTGTCATGCGTCGAAATGCAGAAACGGCCTTTCGTGCGATTGGATGCCTCGGTCTATCTCGTTGCGATTTCTTCTATACAGACAAGGGAGAGGTTTTCCTCAACGAGCTCAATACCATGCCAGGTTTCACCCAGTGGTCAATGTATCCACTACTTTGGGATAATATGGGAATCAGCTACCCAGACCTAATCGAGCATTTGGTTGACCTTGCTAAGCAAAGTTTTGACAAGCGCGAAGCGCATTTGCTATAAAAATGAAAGAGAGGGTAGAAGTCAGAACCATCACTGCAAGGTGATCAGAGTTCTCGGACTTCAGCCCTTTTTAAAGGAGTAGAAATGAAATTAACAATCCATGAAGTGGCTCAAGTTGTAGGAGCTAAAAATGATGTCAGTATCTTTGAGGACACCCAGTTAGAAAAAGCTGAGTTTGACAGTCGCTTAATTGCGACAGGAGATTTATTTGTGCCCCTCAAGGGTGCGCGTGATGGTCATGACTTTATCGAAACAGCCTTTGAAAATGGTGCAGCAGCAACCCTGTCTGAGAAAGAGGTTGCAAATCATCCTTATATTTTAGTAGATGATGTCTTGACTGCCTTTCAAACCCTAGCTGCCTACTATCTTGAAAAAACAGCTGTTGATGTCTTTGCAGTTACAGGTTCAAATGGTAAGACAACGACCAAGGATATGTTGGCACACTTGCTATCAACAACCTACAAAACTTACAAAACACAAGGCAACTACAATAATGAGATTGGCCTTCCTTACACAGTTCTCCATATGCCTGAAGGAACAGAAAAGTTGGTCTTGGAGATGGGGCAGGATCATTTGGGAGATATTCATCTCTTGTCAGAATTGGCTCATCCCAAAACAGCTATTGTGACTTTAGTTGGGGAAGCCCATTTGGCCTTCTTTAAGGACCGTTCAGAGATTGCCAAAGGTAAATTACAGATTGCTGATGGTATGGAGAAAGGTAGCTTACTTTTGGCGCCATCTGATCCCATTGTAGAGGATTATCTACCTGCTGATAAAAAAGTAGTTCGTTTTGGTCCAGGTGCAGAACTAGAAATTACAGACTTAATAGAGCGTAAGGATAGCCTGACTTTCAAGGCTAATTTCTTGGAGCAAGCTATTGATTTGCCAGTAACTGGTAAGTACAATGCGACCAATGCTATGATAGCTTCTTACGTTGCCCTGCAAGAAGGAGTGACTGAAGAGCAAATCCGTCAAGCCTTCCAAAATCTTGAATTGACCCGTAATCGTACCGAGTGGAAAAAAGCAGTCAACGGTGCGGATATCCTATCAGATGTCTACAATGCCAATCCAACTGCTATGAAGTTGATTTTAGAAACTTTCTCTGCTATTCCAGCTAATGAAGGTGGTAAGAAAATCGCGGTTCTGGCGGACATGAAAGAACTTGGAGGCCAGTCTGTTCAACTTCATAATCAAATGATTTTGAGCCTCTCACCAGATGTGCTTGATACCGTGATTTTCTACGGTGAAGACATTGCTGACTTAGCTCAATTAGCCAGTCAAATGTTCCCAATTGGTCATGTTTATTACTTTAAGAAAACAGCTGAGGAAGACCAGTTTGAAGCCATGGTCAAACAAGTCAAGGAAAGTCTTGGAGCTAAAGACCAGATTCTGCTTAAAGGTTCGAACTCTATGAATCTAGCCAAGCTGGTAGAATGTTTAGAAACTGAAGACAAGTAATTTTGTCAAACATTTACGTATTTCTAAATCCATTTTTCTTAAGTAGCATGGTATAATAATGTGCAGGAAAATTTTGAATCATGAGGAAGACTAGATGAATTTATGGGATATTTTCTTTACGACCCAAGCAACAGAACCACCCAAATTTGACCTTTTTTGGTATGTCAGTATATTTACACTCTTAGCCTTAACCTTTTTACAGCCTATCGCTATCGTGAAAAGAAGGCTTGCCAACGATTTTTCCAAATCTTGCAGGCGGTTCAGTTGATTCTCCTTTATGGTTGGTACTGGCTCAATCATATGCCACTGTCAGAAAGCCTACCTTTTTACCATTGCCGTATGGCTATGTTTGTGGTGCTCTTGCTTCCTGGTCAGTCCAAATATAGGCAGTATTTTGCATTACTAGGAACATTTGGGACATTAGCAGCCTTTGTTTATCCAGTGCCAGATGCTTATCCTTTCCCCCATATTGCCATCTTGTCCTTTATCTTTGGCCACTTAGCTCTCTTGGGGAACTCTCTAGTTTATCTATTGAGACAGTATAACGCGCGATTGCTGGATGTGAAGGGAATTTTTCTCATGACCTTTGCACTAAATGCCTTGATTTTTGTGGTCAATTTAGTAACAGGTGGAGATTACGGATTCTTGACAAAACCACCATTGGTTGGAGACCATGGCTTAGTAGCTAATTATTTAATCGTTTCCCTGGCCTTGTCGGCAGCCATTACTTTGACGAAGAAAATTTTGGAACTATTTTTAGAACAAGAAGCAGAAAAAATGATTGCAAAGAAAGCTTAGAAATGAGCTTTCTTTTTTGGCAATAGACAGATTGTTGACAAAGTTTACAATGAATGAATTTCTGAACAGAAAAACTAAAAAATTGGCTGGTAAATTTAGGAAAAAACTGAGCACGATGAGATTTTTTGTGTTATAATATTCTGTGAATAGCTATGCCTACGTTTAGCTATTGAATATTACGAAGTTAGAAACTTGGAAGATAGAGAGGATGCGATGTAATGGCTAGAGAAGGCTTTTTTACAGGTCTAGATATTGGAACAAGCTCTGTCAAGGTGCTTGTAGCCGAGCAGAGAAATGGTGAATTAAATGTAATTGGCGTGAGTAATGCCAAAAGTAAAGGTGTAAAGGATGGAATTATTGTTGATATTGATGCAGCAGCAACTGCTATCAAATCAGCAATTTCCCAAGCAGAAGAAAAAGCAGGCATCTCAATTAAATCAGTGAATGTTGGTTTACCAGCTAATCTCTTACAGGTAGAACCAACTCAAGGAATGATTCCAGTCACATCTGATACCAAGGAAATTATGGATCAAGATGTCGAAAATGTTGTCAAATCAGCTTTGACAAAGAGTATGACACCGGATCGTGAAGTTATCACATTCATTCCTGAGGAATTTATTGTGGATGGTTTTCAAGGGATTCGTGATCCACGTGGTATGATGGGGGTTCGCCTTGAAATGCGTGGCTTACTTTATACAGGCCCTCGCACTATTTTACATAATCTACGTAAGACAGTTGAACGTGCAGGTATTCAGGTTGAAAATATTATTATTTCACCACTAGCAATGGTTCAATCTATTTTGAATGAAGGTGAACGTGAATTTGGTGCTACAGTGATTGATATGGGGGCAGGTCAAACGACTGTCGCTACAATCCGTAACCAAGAACTCCAGTTTACCAATATTCTCCAAGAAGGTGGAGATTATGTAACTAAGGATATCTCTAAAGTCTTGAAGACATCACAGAAACTAGCCGAAGGTTTGAAATTAAACTATGGAGAGGCTTATCCTCCTCTCGCAAGTAAAGAAACATTCCAAGTCGAAGTGATCGGGGAAGTAGAACCTGTTGAAGTAACAGAAAATTACTTGTCAGAGATTATTTCTGCACGAATTAAGCATATTTTTGAACAAATCAAACAAGACTTAGACAGAAGACATTTATTGGATCTTCCTGGTGGCATTGTTTTGATTGGTGGAACCGCTATTTTACCGGGTATTGTGGAGCTTGCTCAAGAAGTTTTTGGTGTTCGTGTGAAACTCTATGTTCCAAACCAAGTTGGAATTCGTAATCCAGCCTTTGCGCATGTGATTAGTCTATCAGAATTCGCGGGACAATTGACAGAAGTACATCTCTTGGCTCAACGAGCAGTCAAGGGTGATGAAGGATTATTCCAACAACCGCTTAGTTTTGGGGGAATGATTCAGAAAACAGCTCAGTTTGTACAATCAACTCCTGTTCAACCAGCTCCTGCTCCAGAAGTAGAACCTGTAGCTCCTACAGAACCAATGGCGGATTTCCAACAAGCTTCACAAAATAAACCGAAATTAGCAGATCGTTTCCGTGGCTTGATCGGAAGCATGTTTGACGAATAAAGAGGAAAAATAAATTATGACATTTTCATTTGATACAGCTGCTGCTCAAGGTGCAGTGATTAAAAGTAATTGGTGTCGGTGGAGGTGGTGGCAATGCCATCAACCGTATGGTCGACGAAGGTGTTACAGGCGTAGAATTTATCGCAGCAAATACAGATGTGCAAGCCTTGAGCAGTACAAAAGCTGAGACTGTTATTCAGTTGGGACCTAAATTGACTCGTGGTTTTAGGTGCTGGGAGGGTCAACCTGAGGTTGGTCGTAAAGGCTGCTGAAGAAAGCGAAGAAACACTGACTGAAGCTATCAGTGGCGCAGATATGGTCTTCATCACTGCTGGTATGGGAGGAGGATCTGGAACTGGAGCTGCTCCTGTTATTGCTCGTATCGCCAAAGATTTAGGTGCTCTCACAGTTGGTGTTGTAACACGTCCGTTTGGTTTTTGAAGGAAGCAAAGCGTGGACAATTTGCTGTAGAAGGAATTAATCAACTTCGTGAGCATGTAGATACTCTATTGATTATCTCGAACAACAATTTGCTTGAAATTGTTGATAAGAAAACTCCACTTCTTGAAGCTCTTAGCGAAGCAGATAACGTTCTTCGTCAAGGTGTTCAAGGAATTACCGATTTGATTACCAATCCAGGATTGATTAACCTTGACTTTGCCGATGTGAAAACAGTTATGGCAAATAAAGGGAATGCTCTTATGGGTATTGGTATCGGTAGTGGAGAAGAACGTGTTGTTGAAGCAGCACGTAAGGCAATTTACTCTCCACTTCTTGAAACGACAATTGATGGAGCAGAAGATGTGATTGTCAACGTAACTGGTGGTCTCGACTTAACCTTGATTGAGGCAGAAGAGGCTTCACAAATTGTGAACCAGGCAGCAGGACAAGGAGTGAACATCTGGCTCGGTACTTCAATTGATGAAAGTATGCGTGATGAAATCCGTGTAACAGTTGTTGCAACGGGTGTTCGTCAAGAACGTGTAGAGAAGGTTGTGGCTCCACAAGCTAGACCTACTACCAACTACCGTGAGACAGTGAAACCAGCTCATTCACATGGATTTGATCGTCATTTTGATATGGCAGAAACGGCTGAATTGCCAAAACAAACTCAACGTCGCTCGGAACCAGCTCAAGCATCTGCTTTTGGTGATTGGGATTTACGTCGCGAGACAATTGTTCGTCCGACTGATTCAGTAGTGTCACCAGTTGAACGCTTTGAAATTTCCAAATTCGCAAGATGAAGATGAGTTGGAAACACCTCCATTTTTCAAAAATCGTTAAGTAAATGAATGTAAAAGAAAATACAGAACTTGTTTTTCGAGAAGTTGCAGAAGCTAGTCTGAGTGCTCATCGCGAGAGTGGGTCAGTCTCTGTCATTGCAGTTACCAAGTATGTAGATGTACCGACAGCGGAAGCTTTACTTCCGCTAGGGGTTCATCATATCGGCGAAAATCGTGTAGATAAGTTTCTGGAGAAATATCAAGCTTTTAAAAAGATCGAGATGTGACTTGGCATTTGATTGGTACCTTGCAAAGACGTAAGGTGAAAGATGTCATTCATTACGTTGATTATTTCCATGCCTTGGATTCAGTAAAACTAGCAGAGGAAATTCAAAAAAGAAGTGACCGAGTCATCAAGTGTTTCCTTCAAGTAAATATTTCTAACGAAGAAAGTAAACACGGCTTTTCGAGAGAAGAATTATTGGAAGTCTTGCCAGAGTTAGCCAAACTAGATAAGATTAAATATGTTGGTTTGATGACGATGGCGCCATTTGAGGCTAGCAGTGAACAGTTGAAAGAGATTTTTCAAGGCGACTCAAGATTTACAAAGAGAAATCCAAGAAAAACAAATTCCAAATATGCCTATGACTGAGTTAAGTATGGGAATGAGTCGTGATTATAAAGAAGCGATTCAATTCGGTTCCACCTTTGTTCGCATAGGTACAGCATTTTTTAAGTAGGAGAGAACCATGTCTTTAAAAGATAGATTCGATAGATTTATAGATTATTTTACGGAGGATGAGGATTTAAGTCTCCCTAATGAAAAACGAGATGAACCCATTTTGACTCCAGTAAATTCTACACAGGACAAGGCTCTTTCGACAAATCAAACACCACGCACAAGCACAAGTAGTACAAAAGAAACGAATATTACTAGACTGCATGCACGTCAACAAGAGTTAGCCAAGCAAAGTCAGCATTCTACTGAAAAAGTAACAATCGATGTTCGTTACCCTAGAAAATATGAAGATGCGATAGAAATTGTTGATTTATTAGCAGGAAACGAAAGTATTTTGATTGATTTTCAATATATGACTGAAGTGCAAGCTCGTCGTTGTTTAGATTATCTGGACGGGGCTTGCCATGTTCTAGCTGGAAATTTGAAAAAGGTAGCTTCTACTATGTACCTGTTGACACCAGTGAATGTTATTGTAAATGTTGAAGATATTCGTTTACCAGGTGAAGATCAACAGGGTGAGTTTGATTTTGATATGAGACGAAATAGAGTACGATGATGATTTTTTTAATTCGTCTGATTTATAATGCAGTGGATATTTACTCCCTGATTTTGGTAGCCTTTGCTGTCATGTCTTGGTTTCCAGGCGCCTACGAATCAAGTTTGGGTCGTTGGATTGTAGCATTGGTAAAACCAGTGCTTGCTCCTTTGCAACGCCTGCCTTTACAGATAGCAGGTCTTGATTTATCTGTTTGGGTTGCGATTGTTTTGGTTCGATTTTTAGGGGAAAACTTAGTGCGTTTTCTTGCAATGATAATATGAATAGAGGTATTTACCAGCATTTTTCTATAGAAGATCGGCCATTTCTTGACAAGGGAATGGAATGGATTAAGAAGGTAGAAGATAGCTATGCGCCTTTTTTAACTCCTTTTATCAATCCTCATCAAGAGAAGCTATTGAAGATTTTAGCCAAAACCTATGGCCTTTCTTGTAGCAGTAGTGGGGAATTTGTATTGAGTGAGTATGTTCGAATTTTATTATATCCAGACTATTTCCAACCAGAGTTTTTCGGATTTTTGAAATATCTCCAGGAAATTGTGTATTCCAATAAATTTGAACAGTTTAACGCATGCTAAAATTTTAGGAACCGTTATCAATCAATTAGGGATTGAGAGGAAACTTTTTGGAGATATCCTAGTAGATGACGAACGGGCGCAGATTATGATTAATCAGCAATTTCTTCTTCTCTTTCAAGATGGATTAAAGAAAATTGGTCGTATACCCGTTTCGCTGGAGGAACGTCCTTTCACCGATAAAATAGATAAGTTGGAACAGTATAGAGAGATGGATTTATGCGTGTCTAGCTTTAGATTAGATGTTCTTTTTATCAAATGTTTTAAAAACTATCTAGAAATCAAGCAAACCAGTTGATTGAAAAAGAAATTTGTCCAAGTAAATTACCATATGGTAGACAAATCAGATTACACTGTTAAAGTTGGAGACTTGATTAGTGTGAGAAAATTTGGGCGTTTGAGATTGCTTCAAGATAAGGGACAAACTAAAAAAGAGAAGAAAAAAATAACAGTCCAGTTATTATTAAGTAAGTGAGGAAAAATATGCCAATTACATCGTTAGAAATCAAAGATAAAAACCTTTTAGCACTACGCTTTAGAGGTTTTGATCCGGAAGAAGTAGATGAATTTTTAGATATTGTAGTTCGTGATTATGAAGATTTGGTTCGTTCTAATCACGATAAGGATTTACATATTAAAAATTTGGAAGAGCGTTTGTCTTACTTTGATGAGATGAAAGATTCGTTGAGCCAGTCTGTATTGATTGCCCAGGATACAGCTGAGAGAGTGAAACAGACAGCACACGATCGTTCAAATAATATTATTCATCAAGCTGAACAGGATGCACATCGATTATTGGAAGAGGCAAAATACAAGGCAAATGAAATTCTTCGTCAGGCAGCTGATAATGCTAAGAAAGTTGCTGTTGAAACAGAAGAATTGAAGAACAAGAGTCGTGTCTTCCACCAACGTCTCAAATCTACAATTGAGAGTCAGTTGGCTATTGTTGAATCTTCAGATTGGGAAGATATTCTTCGTCCAACAGCTACTTATCTTCAAACAAGTGATGAAGCTTTTAAAGAAGTTGTTAGCGAAGTACTTGGAGAACCGATTCCAGCTCCAATTGAAGAAGAACCAATCGATATGACTCGTCAATTTTCGCCAGAAGAAATGACAGAGTTACAGGCACGTATTGAGGCAGCCAATAAAGAATTGGCTGAGTTTGAAGCTCAAGCTACACAGGAAGTGGAAAATCCAACTCCTGTAGTGAGTCCTCAAATTGAAGAAGAGCCTGCTCATCCAGTTGGTCCAATGTATGAAGAGCCAGAAGTAGTTCCAAGCCATTACTCAGGACCAACACCAGCTACTGAGGCTGTAAACTCAGAACCAGGTTTTGCAGCTCCGCAAGAATCTGTTACAATTTTATAAGAAATATTTTGAGAACAATATCTTATCCTTATATTTCCAGCGAGCAGGAGATGGTGTGAGTCCTGCATTCCCTAATGATAAGATTATCCTCTCAAAAACTCAAATCTGAAGTTAGTAGGATTTGACGTTCCCCACGTTACAGGGATAAGAGGAGAAAGATTAAATCTTTTTTTTCCGAATAAAGGTGGTACCACGATTTTTCGTCCTTTTTGGAAGTCGTGGTTTTTAATTTGTTATTATTTATAAAGGAGATACCATGAAACTCAAAGATACCCTTAACCTTGGGAAAACAGCTTTCCCAATGCGTGCAGGACTTCCTACCAAAGAGCCAGTTTGGCAAAAGGAATGGGAAGATGCAAAACTTTACCAACGTCGTCAAGAATTGAACCAAGGAAAACCTCATTTCACCTTGCATGATGGCCCTCCATACGCTAACGGTAATATTCACGTTGGACATGCTATGAACAAGATTTCTAAAGATATCATTGTTCGTTCTAAGTCTATGTCAGGGTTCTACGCACCATATATTCCAGGTTGGGATACTCATGGTTTGCCAATCGAGCAAGTTTTGGCAAAACAAGGTGTTAAACGCAAAGAAATGGATTTGGTTGAGTACTTGAAACTTTGCCGTGAATATGCTCTTTCTCAAGTAGATAAACAACGTGAAGATTTTAAACGATTGGGTGTTTCTGGTGACTGGGAAAATCCATATGTGACTCTGACACCTGACTATGAAGCAGCCCAAATCCGTGTTTTCGGGGAAATGGCTAATAAAGGTTATATCTACCGTGGTGCAAAACCAGTTTACTGGTCATGGTCATCTGAGTCTGCCCTTGCTGAAGCGGAGATTGAATACCATGACTTGGTTTCAACTTCCCTTTACTATGCCAATAAGGTAAAAGATGGTAAAGGTGTTCTAGATACAGATACTTACATCGTTGTCTGGACAACGACTCCATTTACCATCACAGCTTCTCGTGGTTTGACGGTTGGTGCAGACATCGATTATGTTTTGGTTCAACCTGCTGGCGAAACTCGTAAGTTTGTCGTTGCTGCAGAATTGTTGACTAGCTTGTCTGAGAAATTTGGCTGGGCTGATGTTCAAGTTTTGGCAACTTACCGTGGTCAAGAACTCAACCACATCGTGACAGAACACCCATGGGATACGGCTGTAGATGAATTGGTTATCCTTGGTGATCACGTTACGACTGACTCTGGTACTGGTATTGTTCATACAGCCCCTGGTTTTGGTGAGGACGACTACAATGTTGGTATTGCTAATGGTCTTGAAGTCGCAGTCACTGTTGACGAACGTGGTATCATGATGGCCAATGCTGGTGCTGAATTTGAAGGTCAATTCTATGATAAGGTTGTACCAACTGTTATTGAAAAACTCGGCAGTCTTCTTCTTGCGCAAGAAGAAATCTCTCACTCATACCCATTTGACTGGCGTACTAAAAAACCAATCATCTGGCGTGCAGTTCCACAATGGTTTGCCTCAGTTTCTAAATTCCGCCAAGAAATCTTGGACGAAATTGAAAAAGTGAAGTTCCACTCAGAATGGGGTAAAGTCCGTCTTTACAATATGATCCGTGATCGTGGTGACTGGGTTATCTCTCGTCAGCGTGCTTGGGGTGTTCCACTTCCAATCTTCTACGCTGAAGACGGTACAGCTATCATGACTGCTGAAACCATTGAACATGTGGCTCAACTCTTTGAAGACCATGGTTCTCTCATCTGGTGGGAACGTGATGCAAAAGACCTCTTGCCAGAAGGATTTACCCACCCAGGTTCACCAAATGGCGAGTTCAAGAAAGAAACAGATATCATGGACGTTTGGTTTGACTCAGGTTCATCATGGAATGGAGTTGTGGTAAACCGTCCGGAATTGACTTACCCAGCAGACCTTTACCTAGAAGGTTCTGACCAATACCGTGGTTGGTTTAACTCATCACTCATCACATCTGTTGCTAACCATGGCGTAGCACCTTACAAACAAATCTTGTCACAAGGTTTTGCCCTTGATGGTAAAGGTGAGAAGATGTCTAAATCTCTTGGAAATACCATTGCTCCAAGCGATGTTGAAAAACAATTTGGTGCTGAAATCTTGCGTCTCTGGGTAACAAGTGTTGACTCAAGCAACGACGTGCGTATCTCTATGGATATCTTGAGTCAAGTCTCTGAAACTTACCGTAAGATTCGTAACACCCTTCGTTTCTTGATTGCCAATACATCTGACTTTAACCCAACTCAAGATGCAGTAGCTTACGAAGAACGTCGTTCAGTTGATAAGTACATGACTATTCGCTTTAACCAGCTTGTCAAGACCATTCGTGGTGCCTATGCGGACTTTGAATTCTTGACAATCTACAAGGCCTTGGTGAACTTTTATCAACGTTGACTTGTCAGCCTTCTACCTTGATTTTGCCAAAGATGTTGTTTACATCGAAGGTGCAAAATCACTCGAACGCCGTCAAATGCAGACCGTCTTCTATGACATTCTTGTGAAAATCACCAAACTCTTGACACCAATCCTTCCTCACACTGCAGAAGAAATCTGGTCATATCTTGAGTTTGAAGCTGAAGACTTCGTTCAATTGTCAGAATTGCCAGAAGCTCAAACTTTTGCTAACCAAGAAGAAATCTTGGATACATGGGCTGCATTCATGGACTTCCGTGGACAAGCTCAAAAAGCCTTAGAAGAAGCTCGTAATGCAAAAGTTATCGGTAAATCACTTGAAGCTCACTTGACAGTTTATCCAAATGAAGTTGTGAAAACTTTACTCGAAGCAGTAAACAGCAATGTAGCTCAACTTTTAATCGTGTCAGACTTGACTATCGCAGAAGGACCAGCTCCAGAAGCTGCTGTTAGCTTCGAAGATGTATCCTTTACAGTTGAACGTGCTGCAGGCCAAGTGTGTGACCGTTGCCGTCGTATCGACCCAACAACAGCAGAACGTAGCTACCACGCAGTCATTTGTGATCACTGTGCAAGCATCGTAGAAGAAAACTTTGCAGACGCAGTCGCAGAAGGTTTTGAAGAGAAATAAGGGTTGTTGCATGATACTAAGAAGGAAAAGGATTGCCAAACAGTCCTTTCCTTTTTGGTTTTGACTAGCTTTTTTGTGAAAAATTGTGTAAAATAGAATAGATAAACGAGGGGAAACCTCGGAAAATTTAAAGGAGAATCCATCTAATGGTAAAATTGGTTTTTGCTCGCCACGGTGAGTCTGAATGGAACAAAGCTAACCTTTTCACTGGTTGGGCTGATGTTGATTTGTCTGAAAAAGGTACACAACAAGCGATTGACGCTGGTAAATTGATCAAAGAAGCTGGTATCGAATTTGACCAAGCTTACACTTCAGTATTGAAACGTGCGATCAAAACAACTAACTTGGCTCTTGAAGCTTCTGACCAATTGTGGGTTCCAGTTGAAAAATCATGGCGCTTGAACGAACGTCACTACGGTGGTTTGACTGGTAAAAACAAAGCTGAAGCTGCTGAACAATTTGGTGATGAGCAAGTTCACATCTGGCGTCGTTCATACGATGTATTGCCTCCAAACATGGATCGTGATGATGAGCACTCAGCTCACACTGACCGTCGTTATGCTTCACTTGACGACTCAGTAATTCCAGATGCTGAGAACTTGAAAGTTACTTTGGAACGTGCCCTTCCATTCTGGGAAGATAAAATCGCTCCAGCTCTTAAAGATGGTAAAAACGTATTCGTAGGAGCTCACGGTAACTCAATCCGTGCCCTTGTAAAACACATCAAAGGTTTGTCAGATGACGAAATCATGGACGTGGAAATTCCTAACTTCCCACCATTGGTATTTGAATTTGACGAAAAATTGAACGTAGTTTCTGAATACTACCTTGGAAAATAATTTATAGACAGAAATCCTAGGAAATCCTAGGATTTTTTGTATTTGCTTCTGGTTTCCAACTAGTTGAAAAAGCGTTATAATAGTAATAGGAAGTAATTTGTTTGAGAGAGGGTGAGTCTGATGGCTTATATTGAGATGAAACACTGTTACAAGCGTTATCAGGTTGGGGATACGGAGATTGTGGCCAATCGTGATGTGAATTTTGAGATTGAAGAGGGTGAATTGGTTATTATTCTAGGTGCATCTGGTGCAGGTAAGTCAACGGTTCTTAACCTTCTTGGGGGAATGGATACCAGTGATGAAGGGGAAATTTGGATTGATGGTGCCAATATTGCAGACTATAGTTCCCACCAGAGAACCAATTATCGTAGAAATGATGTCGGCTTTGTTTTCCAGTTTTATAATCTAGTTTCCAATCTGACAGCTAAGGAAAATGTGGAACTGGCCTCAGAAATCGTGACGGATGCCTTGGATCCTGAGCAGGTCTTGACAGATGTAGGTCTGGCTCATCGTCTCAATAACTTTCCTGCCCAGCTTTCTGGAGGGGAGCAACAGCGAGTCTCCATTGCACGCGCAGTAGCTAAATCCTAAAATTCTCCTTTGTGATGAACCGACTGGAGCCTTGGATTATCAGACGGGTAAGCAGGTTTTGAAGATTCTCCAAGATATGTCTCGTCAAAAGGGAGCGACGGTTATCATCGTGACTCATAATGGAGCTTTGGTGCCCATTGCTGATCGCGTGATTCATATGCACGATGCCAGTGTCAAGGATGTGGTGATGAACCAGCATCCTCAGGATATCGACAGTTTGGAGTACTAGTATGATCAAGCGAAAAACCTATTGGAAGGACTTGATTCAGTCCTTCACAGGCTCCAAGGGGCGTTTTTTATCCATCTTGACCTTGATGATGTTGGGCTCTCTAGCCCTAATAGGCCTCAAAGTAACTAGTCCCAATATGGAGGCGACAGCCAATGCTTATTTAACAACTGCTCAAACCTTGGATTTGGCAGTTATGTCTAACTATGGCTTGGATCAAGCAGATAAAGAAGAACTAGAACAGACACAGGGCGCAGAGGTTGAGTTTGGCTATTTGACAGATGTGACTATGGATAATGGACAGGATGCCATTCGGCTGTACTCCAAATCAGAGCGAATTTCAACCTTTCAAGTGACAGAAGGGCGACTTCCGCAGTCAGACCAAGAAATTGCTTTAGCTAGTCATTTGCAAGGCCAATATCGTGTGGGACAGGAGATTAGTTTTAAAGAAAAAGAAGAGGGTCATTCCTCTTTAAAAGACCATACTTATACCATTACTGGTTTTGTGGATTCAGCTGAAATCCTCTCCCAGCGAGATATGGGCTACGCAGCAAGTGGAAGTGGGACTCTGACATCCTATGGGGTGATTTTACCTAGTCAGTTTGATCAAAAAGTCTACAATATAGCTCGTTTGAAATATCAAGATTTAGCAGGCTTAAATGCTTTTTCAGTAGCTTATGAAGAAAAATCCAAGCAACATCAGGAAGATCTTGAACAAGCTCTATCAGATAATGGCAAGGTACGTCTGCAACTCTTGAAAAAAGAAGGGCAAGAGTCTCTCGATAAGGGGCAAGAAACCCTTGATAAGGCTGAGACTAATCTGCAGGAAGGCAAGCGTCGTTTAGCAACTGCTCAAGCTCGTTTACAGGCTCAGGAAAGTCAACTAGCCTTGCTTCCTCAAGCTCAGAGAGAGCAAGCCAGTGCTCAACTTACCCAAGCTAAGCAGGAATTGAACAAGGAAGAGGACAAACTAAAGCAGGCTGAACAAAATCTAGCCCAAGAAAAGGAAAAACTAGAAAAACATCAGCAAGTCTTGGATGATTTAGCTGAGCCCAAGTATCAAGTATATAATCGTCAGACCATGCCTGGCGGTCAAGGCTACCTCATGTACAGTAATGCTTCAGCCAGTATTCGGGCAGTGGGCAATATCTTTCCTGTAGTGCTTTATGCCGTAGCAGCCATGGTGACCTTTACAACCATGACTCGTTTTGTGGATGAAGAGCGAACACATGCAGGGATTTTTAAGGCCTTGGGTTATCGTAGTAAGGATATTATTGCCAAGTTTCTCCTCTACGGTCTAGTAGCTGGGACTGTCGGAACAGCTCTAGGTAGCATACTTGGACATTATTTACTAGCTAGTGTGATTTCAAGTGTCATTACAAAAGGAATGGTAGTGGGAGAAACCCAGATTCAGTTCTATTGGACCTATAGCTTACTGGCTCTTGTTTTAAGTTGGCTGGCGAGTGTGTTACCAGCCTATCTGGTGGCTCGTAGGGAACTTCATGATGAAGCAGCCCAGCTTTTACTACCTAAACCTCCTGTTAAAGGAGCTAAAATCTTACTGGAGCGCATCGGTTTTATCTGGCGTCGTCTCAGTTTTGCTCATAAGGTAACAGCCCGCAATATCTTCCGTTATAAGCAGCGGATGTTGATGACGATCTTTGGTGTGGCAGGTTCTGTAGCTCTTCTCTTTGCAGGTTTGGGAATCCAATCCTCTGTAGCAGGAGTTCCGTCTAGACAGTTTCAACAAATTCAACAGTATCAGATGATTGTCTCTGAAAATCCTAGTGCAACCGATCAGGACAAGGCAGAGCTAGAAGAAGTATTGAAAGGGAAAGATATCCAAGCCTACCAGAAAATCTATTCTAAAACGCTAGACAAAGATTTCAAAGGTAAGGCTGGTCTTCAAACTATTACTCTTATGATGACAGAGAAAGAAGATTTGACTCCTTTTATCCATCTTCAACATCATCAGCAGGAGCTGACATTAAAAGATGGTGTCGTTATTTCAGCTAAACTCGCCCAGTTGGCAGGTGTCAAGGTTGGGCAGACTCTAGAAATTGAAGGCAAGGAGCTAAAGGTCGCTGCCATTACTGAGAATTACGTTGGTCACTTTATTTATATGAGTCAGGCTAGCTATGAGCAAATTTACGGACAAGTGCCCCAAGCCAACACTTATCTGGTCTCGCTAAGGGATACCAGTGCTACTGATATCGAAAGACAGGCAGGCTTGCTTATGAATCAAGCTGCGGTGTCTAGCGTTATCCAGAATGCTTCAGCTATTCGACTCTTTGACGCCGTCGCCAGCTCACTCAATCAGACCATGACCATCTTGGTCATCGTATCGGTTCTGTTGGCTATTGTTATCCTCTACAATCTAACCAATATCAACGTAGCTGAGAGAATCCGTGAACTCTCCACTATCAAGGTTCTCGGTTTTCACAATAATGAAGTTACCCTCTACATTTATCGTGAGACGATTGTGCTGTCCCTTGTGGGAATCGTACTTGGTTTGGTATCTGGTTTCTATTTACACCAATTTTTGATTCAAATGATTTCGCCTGCGACTATTCTCTTTTATCCACAGGTAGGCTGGGAAGTCTATGTAATCCCAGTGGCAGCAGTAAGCATCATTTTGACCTTGCTTGGTTTCTTTGTCAATTATCATCTGAGAAAGGTTGATATGCTTGAAGCCTTGAAATCTGTAGAATAATACTCTCCGAAAATCTCTTCAAACCAGGTCAGATTCCATCTAAAACCTCAAAACAGTGTCTTGAGTAGCCTGAGGCTAGAGTCTTAGTTTACTCTTTGATTTTCATTGAGTATAAGGTAGTTGTTTTTAGCTGATTGAACTTATATTTACTCGTAAACAAAAATCCTCCGTTTCAAAGAGTAGAGAACTCTTTGTGACAGAGGATTTTTTCTATAGGGCTTTAGCAGCTGCAATTGCGGCTTCGAAGTTTGGTTCAGAGTTGATATTGTCTACGTATTCAACGTAGCGAATCGTATTGTCAGTATCGAGGACAAAGACTGCGCGTGCTAATAGGTGCCATTCATTGATTAAAAGTGCATAGTCACGCCCAAAGGAATGGTCGAAATAGTCTGAGAGCATGATGGCATTTTCAATTCCCTCAGCACCACACCAACGTTTTTGGGCAAATGGTAGGTCCATAGAAACAGTCAATACGACCGTGTTGTCCAGTCCAGCCAGTTCTTCATTAAAACGACGCGTTTGAGTTGAGCAGATACCTGTATCGATAGAAGGCACGACACTCAAGACTTTTTTCTTACCATCAAAATCAGATAGAGATTTTTTAGAAAGATCTGTTGTAGTGAGAGAAAAATCAAGTGCCTTGTCGCCGACTTGTAGTTGTTTACCTGTAAAGCTCACAGGATTTCTGAGGAAAGTTACCATAAGATACTCCAATCTTTTTTCTTCCATTTTAGCTGAAACAGTCAGAATTTTCCAATGATTTGACTGGAAATGGAGATAGAAAAACGTCAATTCGGAAAGAAGAATGACGTTTTTCAGAGGCTTATTTTGCCAATCCTTCAGCAATCTTGTCAAGGTTGTATTTCATCATGTTGTAGTAGCTGTCGCCTTCTTTACCTTGTTCTGCGATAGAGTCAGTAAAGATTTGTGCGTAGATTGGGATGTTTGTGTCTTGTGAAACAGTCTTCATTGGACGGTCATCCACACTTGATTCTACAAAGAGTGAAGGAGTTTTTGTTTGGCGAAGTTTTTCAACCAAGGTCTTGATTTGGTCAGGTGTTCCTTCTTCTTCAGTATTGATTTCCCAGATGTAGGCACTTGGGACACTGTAGGCTTTTAGAGAAGTATTTGAATGCATCCTTCGCTGGTTACGATGAGTTTTTCTCAGCAGGGATGTTGTTAAATTTCTCCTTAGCTTTCCTTTGTCAAGTTTGTCTAGCTTATCAGTATATTCTTTGAGATTTTTCGTAGAATTCCTTGTTGTTAGGGATCTTTAGCGCTCAATTGTTTTGCGATATTTTTAGCAAAGATCATACCGTTTTTCAAGGTTAAGCCAAGCGTGTGGGTCTTCTTTTGCCTTTTTCGTTTTGACCTTCAAGGTAGATAACATCAACGCCTTCGCTGACTGCAAAGTAGTCTTTGTTTTCAGTTTTCTTAGCATTTTCTACCAATTTTTGTAAACCAAGCATTGCCACCTGTTTCAAGGTTGATACCGTTATAGAAAAATCAAATCAGCTTGAGAAGTTTTCTTAACGTCTTCAGGAAGTGGTTCGTATTCGTGGGGTCTTGGCCAATCAGGAACGATACTGTGAAGATCAATCTTGTCACCAGCAATATTTTTTTAGTAATATCAGCGATGATTGAGTTTGTAGCAACAACTTTTAGTTTTTTTGACCAGAAGCTGCATCTTTTTTTCCACTAGTACATGCTACAAGAGCGATGACGGAAAGAAAGAGAACGAGTAATGTACCTAATTTTTTTCATTAGATCCTCCAATTTATTGGGCTTTTACCCTTATTTTAACAAATGTTTATTTTTTTCAGTTTCAAATATCGTTGTTTTGAGAGATAAAGAAAGCTGATGAGAAAGAAACTAGCAGCTGTGAGCACGATACTAGAACCCAGCTGCAACGTTTAAAAGCTATAGCCGATAAAGAGTCCCAAAACTGAAGCTAGTAGCTCCAAAAGGTTGAGGAAAGGAAAAATCATACTTTTCAGGCTATTAGCATACAGATAAGCAGTTGCAGCTGGGGTAATCAGCATGGCTACAATCAGGATAGTTCCGACACTTTGCATGGCTGTCACAGACACGAGAGTCAAGAGTACCATGAGAAGGTAGTGATAGAAATTGACAGGCATCCCCATGGCTTTTTAGCCAAGAGTTCATCAAAGGAAGTTATCAAGAGTTGCTTGAAGAAAATCCAGATTAACAAGAGAATGACTGCCCCAACACCTATAGTAATAAACATATCCGTATCTTGGACGGCTAGGATATTACCAAAAAGGATATGGAAAAGGTCAGTTGAACTTTTAGCGACACTAATCAAGATGATACCGAGGGCTAAGAAAGAAGAAAAGGTAATGCCGATGGCGGTATCGCTTTTGATAATCGAGTTCCCCTTGATGTAGGTAATGATGATGGCAGCTAGCAATCCAAATACAATGGCTCCGATAAAGAAGTCAACGCCCAAGATGAAGGAGAGGGCTACACCTGGCAAGACAGCATGTGAAATGGCATCTCCCATGAGTGACATCCCGCGTAGAATGATGAAACATCCTACAGCTCCAGCTACGACCCCGACGACAATAGCTGTTATCAAGGCATTTTGTAGGAAATGGAATTTTTGCAATCCATCGATAAATTCTGCAATCATAGGTCACCTCCATTGAAAAAGAGTCGATTACCGTAAGCTTCTTTGAGATTGGCTTCGGTAAAGGTTTCTTTGGTTGGACCAAAGGCAATCACTTCTCGATTGACAAGCAAGACTTGATCGAAGTAGTGGGGAACCTTGCTGAGGTCATGGTGGACGATGAGAACCGTCTTCCCAGCTTTTTTCAAATCTCTCAGCGTATTCATGATGATTTCCTCACTGACAGAGTCAATCCCAACAAAGGGTTCATCCAAGAGGATATAGTCGGCTTCCTGTACCAAACATCTGGCAATCAAGACCCGCTGGAATTGACCTCCAGACAGTTGACTGATTTGACGTTCAGCATAGTCAGCTAGACCGACGATTTCAAGGGCTTCTTGCACTTTTCTTCCAATGTTTAGCCTTTTTAAACTTCGAAAGAGAGGGAATAGAGGGAAAGAGTCCTAACGAGACACATTCCTTGACCTTGATGGGAAAGTTGTAGTCGATATTGATTTTTTGTTCGACATAGGCGATTCGGTGTAAGGATTTTTTAACTTCCTTGTCATCGAGAAATGCCTGACCTTGATGTGGGAGAATTCCCAGCATACCTTTTAATAGTGTTGATTTCCCAGCACCGTTTGGACCAATGATACCGGTAATTGTTGGTCCATGGAGCACTAGTGAAATATCCTTAAGTGCCAACGTTTCTTTGTAGGAGACACTGAGGTTTTCGATACGTATCATACAGTTGTATTCCTCCCTGACTCTTAATATACCTTATTAAGTCAAGTTAATTTTTTTAAAAAAATTAAAATAATAACTGAAAAATGATGGAAAGAGAAAGTTCATTTTTAATTGCATTCCCAGGTAATTTTTGTTAAGCTAAAAAGCAAATACAAATGAAAGCGAGAACACGATGACACGTTATCAAGATGATTTTTATGATGCAATCAATGGAGAATGGCAACAGACAGCTGAAATCCCAGCAGATAAGTCTCAAACGGGAGGTTTTGTTGATTTAGATCAGGAAATTGAAGACCTGATGCTGGCGACAACAGACAAGTGGTTGGCAGGAGAAGAGGTGCCTGAGGATGCTATCTTGGCAAACTTTGTCAAATATCACCGCCTAGTTCGTGATTTTGACAAGAGAGAAGTTGACGGTATCACACCTGTCTTACCACTTCTTAAAGAATTCCAAGAATTGGAGACTTTTGCGGATTTTACAGCTAAACTAGCAGAGTTTGAACTTGCAGGAAAACCTAACTTCCTTCCTTTTGGTGTATCGCCAGACTTTATGGATGCCAGAATCAATGTTCTATGGGCTAGCGCTCCAAGCACAATCTTGCCAGATACGACCTACTATGCAGAAGACCATCCTCAGCGCGAAGAGCTCTTGACTCTTTGGAAAGAAACCAGCACAAATCTTCTCAAGGCTTATGATTTCTCTGATGTAGAAATTGAAGACTTGCTAGAGAAAAGATTAGAATTGGACCGCCGAATTGCGGCAGTAGTGCTCTCTAATGAAGAAAGTTCAGAATATGCCAAACTCTACCATCCATATGCTTACGAAGATTTTAAAAAATTCGCACCTGCTCTACCTTTGGATGACTTCTTCCAAGCTGTTCTTGGACAAGTACCAGACAAGGTTATCGTAGACGAGGAACGTTTCTGGCAAGCAGCTGACCAATTCTATAGTGAAGAGGCTTGGCCTCTCCTCAAGGCAACCTTTGATTTTGAGTGTGGTTAATCTCTCAGCCAGCTATTTAACAGAAGAAATCCGTGTCTTGTCAGGTGCCTATAGCCGTGCGCTTTCAGGTGTTCCAGAAGCCAAAGACAAGGTCAAGGCAGCCTACCAGCTAGCACAAGGTCCTTTCAAACAAGCCTTGGGGCTCTGGTATGCCCATGAAAAATTCTCTCCAGAGGCTAAGGCAGACGTGGAGAAAAAAGTGGCAACTATGATTGATGTCTATAAGGAACGCTTAGCTAAGAAATGACTGGCTGACTCCTGAAACTCGTGACAAGGCCATCGTCAAACTCAATGTCATCAAGCCTTATATCGGTTACCCAGAAGAATTGCCAGAACGCTACAAGGACAAAGTAGTGGATGAGACTGCTAGTCTTTTTGACAATGCTCTAGCCTTTGCGCGTGTGGAAATCAAGCAAAGTTGGAGCAAGTGGAACCAGCCTGTAGACTACAAGGAATGGGGCATGCCTGCTCATATGGTCAACGCCTACTACAATCCACAGAAGAACCTGATTGTCTTCCCAGCAGCTATTTTACAAGCGCCTTTCTATGACTTGCACCAGTCATCTTCTGCTAACTACGGTGGTATTGGGGCAGTTATTGCCCATGAAATTTCTCACGCCTTTTGATACCAACGGAGCTTCCTTTGATGAAAATGGTAGTCTAAAAGATTGGTGGACAGAGAGCGACTATGCCGCCTTCAAAGAGAAAACACAAAAAGTTATCGATCAATTTGATGGACAGGATTCTTATGGTGCAACCATCAACGGTAAATTGACTGTATCAGAAAACGTGGCTGACTTGGGAGGAATCGCTGCAGCGCTTGAAGCAGCTAAGAGAGAAGCAGACTTCTCAGCAGAAGAATTCTTCTACAACTTCGGTCGCATCTGGCGCATGAAAGGTCGACCAGAATTTATGAAACTTTTGGCTAGCGTTGATGTGCACGCGCCAGCCAAACTCCGTGTCAATGTGCAAGTACCAAACTTCGATGATTTCTTTACAACCTATGATGTCAAAGAAGGAGACGGTATGTGGCGTTCGCCAGAAGAGCGCGTGATTATTTGGTAAGGCAAAGAAGCAAGTAAAACTCCTATAATTATACCTTCCCTATCTATGTACACCCTAAAAAGTTAGATAGAATAATCTAGCTTTTGGGGTGTAGTTCATAGGGACTACGGAATTGAAGTCTTTTCTTATTTTAAAATTCATAGTAAAATATCCCTCTGTATCAAGATAACAGGAGGATTTTTATGTCTCAAAAGACTATCAACATAGGCTACGCCCGTGTATCTACTCATAAGCAAGACCTAGGATTGAAAGTGCAAATCGAAGCTCTCAAACATTGTGATAAACTTTTTATAGAAAAGGAATCTGGTGCAAATAACACTCGTCCTGAACTTACAAAAGCCTTAAAACTGGCCTCTGACTTTTCGAAAGATGGCAAGCAGGTTACTTTTACTATCTATAAGTTAGATAGACTGACTCGATCTATGTTTAAACTGCTAGAACTTATTGAACTATTTAATGAATCTAATATTCACCTAGTCAGTTTGCATGAAAAACTAGAAACAGGTTCTCTTATTGGTAGGTTACTTTGCATTATTTTAGGCTTTGTAGCAGAAAATAAGCTGGAAAAATCTGAGGTTTCGCACAAAAGAGGGACTTCGAAAAGCTAAGGAAAATGGTGTTAGATTAGGAGCAAAACGGATTTCAAAAGAAAAGGAGGAGCGGATACTTAACAAATATCTACATTCAAATATAAGCATACGTAATATTGCAAAAAGCTGAACAAATTTCTACATCAACCCTATATAAAGTGTTAGAACGTAATAAAGTGGCGAACAATCGTCAAAAAAAAACGGAAAATCATTGCTAAAAACGGGGAAAAATGGTAGAATGAAGCCGTAAATTTGTTTCGATTAACGACCGTTTGATAAAAACAGTCAAAAACAACAATATGAATATTTTAAAAAATGCGAGTTTAACAGTGTTTTAATCTGTATTAGACTGGTATTTTTTGTGTATCGTTTAACGGTCGTTACGCGATACAGTTGGTTCCCTATCTCTAAAGGAGATAGCTAGCTTTTGGTAACAAAAAACTTAAAAATCATTAAGATATGTAATAGTATGATAGCTGTATTGTTCAGTTAATGGATGAAGGTTCATTTAAGGCTTCTATCAAGAACATTAAATGTTTAGATAATGAGTTGGCTCAAAATTTTGCTTTTGTGGTCTTGAAAGGAAGTTGATTTTGTCATTTTATAAGCCTAAAAAGGCAATTTTATATTCCTGAGGAGGAAAAATTATGAATAAACTCACTAAACTAGGTATTGTTACCTTTTCTGCTGTCACTCTTAGTGCTGTAGTGCCAACTTTGGTGCATGCCGAGGAAAAAGTTGCGCCACAGCCAAATGTTGCTGCTAAACCTAATGTTGCTCAACCAACACCTGCAACAAACCTAATGGTAGCTGGGTTGATTTCAGTATGCTCGACCCAATCGCTAAGCCAAAGCCAGGCAAAGAAGTTTCGAAACCTGCTGAAAAGCCGGTAGAAGAGCCCGCACCAGTCGAAAAACCTTCGACCGAGGGCAACATTCTTGCAAACGGAACAGATGAGGCTATCGCAGAGGACAAGAAAAATGCTGAGATCGAGAAAAAATACAACGTTGATCCAACTAATCAGCTACCTGAGCCAGGCCTGCCAATCATAACGCCTGAACCAGAACAACCTATAACAGATTCTGAAGAGATGAAGAAGATGGTGGCGGAAGATTTGGCATACAAGAAGGGAGCAGCTAAGACTCAAGAAGAGTACAATAAACTGATAGCTGAGGCTAACAAGGAGCTTTGGGCTGTCGACGGAGTTGACATAGATGAACTGCTCAATAAACCAATCCCAGGAAAACCTGGAGCAGTGCCAGCATTATCAGATGTAAGTATTCGAACATATGAAATCCAAGCAGATTTCTTAGATGCTGATCGTGTTAAGGAACATGGATACACTACTGAATCAAGAATTGATAGTCCAAAAACGAGCGGAAGTCTGGTCTAGATGGAATAGACATAATAAAGATAGTGCAGACGGAATACTAACAGCAAAAATTCTCCGACTACACTTTTAGCCACGTCGTAAAAATCAGCTGCAGACCATCCAGATATTGACCCAGATCCAAAAGTTGTCAGAGTTAGTTATGATGCAGCCTATGCTTTGCGTGGTTCTGGCTACAAAAATGGTAAAGGAGATAATCTTTTCCGCTACTATTTTATTTACACTAAAAATAAACCAGTAGAAGAAAAACCAACACCTAAAGATCCGCAACCAGCGGAAACAGAAAAACCTGCTGAAATTTCAAAACCAGTTGAAACAGTTAAGTCAACTGAGCAGCCGAAACCAGCTGAGAACAAGCCGGTTGAAACTCCAATTCCGAATCCAAAACCAGCAGAAAACCCTCAACCAGAGGTTAAACCAGCAGAGCAACCACAACCAGCTAACTCAGTGAAACCAGCTGAAAATGCTGGATTGCCGAAGATCCCTTATCGAACTAATCAACCAAAAACGTTGGTTTAATAACGGAACAAGTCGCCCTACTCTAACAACAAACGACCTTGCTGTTCCCCTTCCTACTGAAAATGTAGAAAAAACATCTTATGGTTGGTGGACAGCTGAACCAGACCTTCTTCATGCAGGCTCTCATATAAAAGTAAATACTTTTAATTCGAATTTCAATAATCCGATGTTCGAAAACGGTAAAGAGATAAAATTTAAAGGTAGCGGATTTGGAGATATGGACAGTAGGTTTAAACCTGCTCTTGTTCGAGTAAAAGTTCCAGAGTTGGAAGGAATGAACTACGAAGCTTATACAATCTTCTATGAAGTTCCTAATAAAAATGGAAAACCAACTTACGGAACAAATCGAACTCTCCAAGGTGGTGGTATCTTTTTGAATATCAAATCAAAAGAGAAGAAAGAAGATATCCAGGTTTATACACTGACTAAGGATAGAAAACTGGAAGAACTCTATTATCCAGGATACCCAGGTGAAGAAACAAATCGCTATGATGAGAAGACTAAAACTCATTCATACAATCTATTTGGTGAAACCTACGATACTTACGTTTTCTTGTTTAAGAATCCTGCTGAAAAACCAGCCGAGCAAGTGAAACCTGAAGTTAAGCCAAGCGAGCAACCTAAGCCAGACAAGCAGCCAAGTGTTCCTACTGTTCCAGCTGATCAACCACAGCCTACTAAACCAGTGAAACCAGCAGAAAAGCCAATCGAGAAACCTGTAGTTCCTGACACACCAAAACCAGTTACACCAGCTGTTCCAGATCAACCACAACCTGCTAAGCCAGAGAAACCAACTGAACAACCTGTGAATCCAGTTGCTCCAATAACACCGACAACTCCTGTAACGCCTACGCTTAATCCAGCCATCCCAAACAATACTGTGTTCTTTTCGAACAAAGCTGGAAGCGTTCAAGTGCATGGTTCAGAAGCAACACTCAAAAATGTCAGCTATATCAAGGTAGAAGAAACCAAGCCGACTTCACTTGAATCAAAAGACTACAAGGCCTTTGACATTCATCTATATGACGCGAATGGTAAAGCTATCCAGCCAAACGGCATGGTTCTAGTAAGTCTTTCTGCCGATAAGCCAGTTGAAAATGTCTATTATGTTGCTCCAGACGGTACTTTCTACAAGCATTGAAGTTCAAACAAGATGCAGATAAGGTGACTTTTGAAAACCAATCACTTTAGTATCTATGCTAGGACTTTCAAAGTTGCCGCAAGTCGTGATAACGGAGGTACTACAATTCCTGTTCCAGTTGTAAATAGTAATAATACTCCAACAACCACAGAACAAAAAGGAAATGACGCAAGTAGTACAAAAACTCAAGCTGAGTCGTTAGCAACTAAGACTGAAACTATTTCGAAACAAGTAGCTAAGACTTTGCCAAATACTGGAGAAAATCACTCAATTCTCGCCACCCTATTTGGAATGTTAACTCTAACTGCTGGATTATTTAGCTTTCGTAAGGAGTCAGAATAACTCCAATTCATAGTTTATATATCAATTATTTTTAGACTGTGAAAAATCAATTTGAGGAGATAATTTAGAAAAATCTTTTCATGATAAAACGCATAATATCAAATTTTTCTACATCTGATATTATGCGTTTTTATAATTTTAAAATAGTATAAATATAGTGAGATGAAATAAAGTCTGAACAAATCGATTGGAAAATTGAAAGTAATTTATAAAAATGAATTAGAAGTCATGTTGTACTATTTCAATTTCAAACTGCTATAGTTTACTTAAATTGCGATAGTCATTATCATCATCTTGCTAGAAAAAGGGATTGAAGGTCTTTTCATGAGCGATGGTTGTAGCTGGACCATGCCCTGGATAGACGTCGTAGTTTGGTAGAGTGAAGAGTTGGGTCTGGATACTATGGAGAAGTTGCTCCGTACTACCAGTTGGAAGATCTGTTCGTCCGATAGTTTCACGGAACAGGGCATCACCTGTCAAGACTAGGTGAGCATCAGAAAAGACGATAGAAACGCCACCGATAGAATGTCCTGGTGTTGGCAAGACAGTGAAACGAAATTCCTCTAGTTGGTATTCCTCATGAAAGATAAAAGTGTGTTCTGCAGGTTTTGCGACCACATCTGCCATATCATCGTGACGAGGGAGACCAGAGAGATTATCGACAGGAGTATAGAGCCAGCTAGCTTCGCTCTCTGCGATATAGACAGGAGGATTGCCAAAAGTCTCGCGAACCAAGTCCAGACTCATGATATGGTCATAATGGGCATGGGTCAAGAGAATAGCACAGATTGGTTTGTTGATCTTCTCTATTGTCTGACGAATGGCTTCCCAATGGCTACCAGGATCGACAACGATGAGGTGATTTTCGCCTTCTAGGTAATAGGTATTTTCATAGGCAACAGGATTCACAGTTTTATGGATTTTCATATTAGCTCCAATCTCAAAGAATGTACTAAGATAAGTATAGCACAGTTAGGGAGAATAGGTAAGGATTTAGAATGAACTTAAAAACCAGCATGACTGGATGAAGACAGGCTGGTTATCAATTTATCACTATTGGAGAGGTGTCAATTGCCCTTCATAGGTTGCATAAACTCCGTCATTAGCTTGTTTGATAGATGTGATGTTTAGAGTGCCACCGTAGTTGGCTTCTTGTTTATCATTATATTCACTATAAGTTATCCTATTGGGCAGGTTCTGGTCCTTAGCATAGTATTGAACGACTGTTTTTTTATAGCCTTGCTGGCTGAATAGGAACAGGCAGCTAACTCCTAACACTAGGAGAGCAAAGATAGAAATAGCAGTTTTTTTCATAGGTGTTCTCTTATAAACTAAAGGATAAAAAGAAAGTATCTTGAGGATTTTTAATTCCAAAAATCCAGTCAAGGTACCAGTGTATGTGCCACGAGTTCCATCGTTTATCTTTCGTATCTTCAATGGAATTGGGGAAGTCAGAAAGTCTTTCGGTTACAATATGGTTTCCGTTCTTCTATCTCTCCTTCTATCACCTAAGTTTAAAATCTAACTTCGTAATATATTATAGATTAATAATTCAGAATTGTCAATCAATTCTGAATTATTTTTCTTATTCTGTTCCAATCTAGTTTTCATATTCTTAAAAAAGTGATAAAATGGTAGGAAGAATTGGAGAGTAGAGATGCCAAAAGAAGTGAATTTAACAGGCGAAGAAGTTGTCGCTTTTAACCAAAGAATATTTAACGGAAGAGGATGTCCATTTTGTCCATAAGGCCTTGGTCTATGCGGTGGAATGCCATAGTGGTCAATATCGCAAATCAGGTGAGCCTTATATCATTCACCCCATCCAAGTGGCAGGTATTTTAGCTAAGCTCAAGCTTGATGCTGTAACGGTAGCTTGTGGTTTCTTGCATGATGTAGTAGAAGATACAGATGCGACCTTGGATGATTTGGAAAGAGAGTTTGGTCCTGATGTGCGCGTGATTGTCGATGGAGTTACCAAGCTCGGTAAGGTCAAGTACAAGTCTCACGAGGAGCAGTTGGCAGAAAATCATCGCAAGATGCTCATGGCCATGTCTGAGGACATCCGTGTTATCTTGGTCAAAACTGTCTGACCGCTTGCACAATATGCGGACCCTGAAACATCTTCGAAAAGACAAGCAGGAGCGTATTTCCAAAGAAACCATGGAAATCTATGCCCCACTTGCCCACCGTCTGGGGATTTCCAGTGTCAAATGGGAATTGGAAGACCTATCTTTTCGTTATCTCAACCCAACGGAGTTTTACAAGATTACCCATATGATGAAGGAAAAGCGCAGGGAGCGTGAAGCCTTGGTGGATGAGGTAGTCACAAAATTAGAGGAATATACGACAGATCGTCACTTGAAAGGGAAGATTTACGGTCGTCCCAAGCATATTTACTCGATTTTCCGTAAAATGCAGGATAAGAGAAAACGGTTTGAGGAAATCTATGACCTGATTGCCATTCGCTGTATTTTGGATACCCAAAGTGATGTGTATGCCATGCTTGGTTACGTGCATGAGCTTTGGAAACCCATGCCTGGTCGTTTCAAAGACTATATCGCCAACCGCAAGGCCAATGGTTACCAGTCTATCCATACGACTGTCTATGGACCAAAAGGGCCGATCGAATTCCAAATTCGGACCAAGGCCATGCACGAGGTGGCTGAGTACGGGGTTGCGGCTCACTGGGCTTATAAGAAAGGCGTTAAGGGGCAGGTTAACAGCAAGGAATCGGCTATTGGGATGAACTGGATCAAGGAGATGATGGAGCTCCAAGATCAGGCTGATGATGCCAAGGAATTTGTGGACTCTGTCAAGGAAAACTATCTGGCTGAGGAGATTTACGTCTTTACCCCAGATGGAGCTGTCCGTTCCCTTCCCAAAGATTCAGGACCGATTGACTTTGCCTACGAAATCCATACAAAAGTCGGAGAAAAAGCAACTGGTGCCAAGGTCAACGGCCGTATGGTTCCGCTGACAACTAAGCTCAAGACAGGGGATCAGGTTGAAATTGTCACCAACCCGAACTCCTTTGGACCGAGCCGTGACTGGCTCAATATGGTCAAGACCAGCAAGGCGCGTAACAAGATTCGTCAGTTCTTTAAAAACCAAGATAAGGAATTGTCTGTTAACAAGGGTCGTGAAATGTTGATGGCTCAGTTCCAAGAAAATGGCTATGTAGCCAATAAATTTATGGACAAGCGCCACATGGATCAAGTTCTGCAAAAGACCAGCTACAAGACAGAAGAATCCCTCTTTGCGGCCATTGGTTTTGGAGAAATTGGAGCTATTACTGTCTTTAATCGTCTGACTGAAAAGGAACGCCGTGAGGAAGAACGTGCCAAGGCCAAGGCGGAGGCAGAAGAGCTTGTCAAAGGTGGCGAAATCAAGGTTGAAAACAAAGAAACCCTCAAGGTCAAGCATGAGGGTGGTGTGGTCATTGAAGGTGCCTCAGGTCTCCTCGTACGGATTGCCAAGTGTTGTAATCCTGTTCCTGGTGACGATATTGTTGGATACATTACCAAGGGTCGTGGTGTGGCTATTCACCGTGTGGACTGTATGAACCTGCGTGCCCAAGAAAACTACGAGCAACGTCTCCTTGATGTGGAATGGGAAGACCAGTACTCCAGCTCAAATAAGGAGTATATGGCCCATATCGACATCTACGGTCTCAACCGTACAGGACTGTTGAACGATGTACTGCAAGTTCTCTCAAACACAACTAAGAATATCTCGACAGTCAACGCCCAACCAACCAAGGATATGAAATTTGCTAATATCCATGTATCCTTCGGCATTGCCAACCTCTCGACGCTGACTACAGTTGTGGACAAGATTAAGAGTGTGCCAGAAGTTTACTCTGTCAAACGAACCAACGGTTAATTGTTTGAGTTCTTACTAGAAAGGCTATTATGAAAATCATTATCCAACGGGTTACAAAAGCCCAAGTGAGTATCGAAGGTCAGGTTCAGGGAAAAATCAATCAGGGGCTCCTATTGCTGGTTGGTGTTGGACCAGAGGACCAAGAGGAAGATTTGGACTATGCTGTGAGAAAGCTTGTCAACATGCGGATTTTTTCAGACGCAGAAGGCAAGATGAATCTATCTGTCAAAGATATTGAAGGAGAAATCCTTTCTATTTCTCAGTTTACCCTCTTTGCGGATACCAAGAAAGGCAATCGGCCAGCCTTTACAGGCGTAGCCAAACCTGATATGGCATCAGATTTCTATGATGCTTTCAATCAAAAATTAGCGCAAGAAGTGCCCGTTCAGACAGGCATTTTTGGAGCGGATATGCAGGTTGAGCTGGTCAATGACGGACCAGTTACCATTATCCTTGATACTAAAAATAGATAAGAAAGACCAAGCCCAGTCGGCTTGGTTTTTCTCATCTATCATAAAATACTCCAAAATGGAATCGGTTCTTGATAGGCTTTTGGGAAGTCTCTTTTCAGGCTTTGGCTTATGCGATAGGAAGGGATGAGATGTCCTAGGATGAGGAGGGTACCTTGAAGAAAAAGTGGAATACCACTTAAACATATCAAGGAGAGAATCATCAGGCTATCCCATAGGAGGATTTGTAAGGCAAAGCGCTAGAATCTCGGTCTAATCTGAGAATAGAGTTGACTGAAGTGATCACAAAGTTGGTTAGAAAGATAGGTCAATAGCACAGGATGAAAGAAAATGAGCCAACCGCTATAAATCAAAAATCCAGCCCCAAGTAAGCTCTTTTTAAATGTCAAAAATGCCAGCATGATTCCATCAATGACAAGGAGTTGAATGGTTTTGATGTATATGATGTTTTTCATGATAAGACCTCCTTTTCCTTAGAGACATTCCCACAAAGAGATATGTTTGTTGTAAAAGTCAGGATAGTTTTCTCTTAGGTAGTCCGCCGTCCTATAATATAAAGTAGAATGGCAAGCAGTGACAATTGGCATAAGAGAGTATAAACGATGAGAACTAACGAAGGCTAAAAGGACAAAAAATAGAAAATCAATGGAGAGAACCCCTAAATAGTAGAAGCGAATCTTTTTATTGATTTGAGGATAAATCTCAGCGAATTGATGTTTGAGTCGGACAACCAAGCGAAATAACAGGAGTCCTTGAGTAAGGAGGAAAATAAAACCAGTGAGCAAGAGCCAGTCGAAAGCTGTCTCGGGTCTAGTGCTAAAAAATGCAAGTAGTAGCAAATCGATGACTGCAATTGCTGTAAAATGGATTCTAAAGAGATTTTTCATAAGATGATCTCCCTCTTTGTCTAGCTTCATTTTTACTCCAAAAAGAATGGGAGTTTCAAACTAAAATGATAAAAAATTTTAGTAAGGAGATTCTATTAGATTTCTTTATTTGAGTTTCCTCTTATTGTTCCACTTCTTCATCATTCCAGACAAATAAAGCTCCGATTGCATTGAGGATATAAAAGATGTATTTACCGATATTGGCGAAGTTTCCTTGAATGCCAGCCTTTGTCAGCTGAACGAAATTGTAAATCAGCCAAAATCCCCACTGAGTTGTGAGTTTTAATGCGTTCAAAGCATTGGCAATGAGTGACAGTGCAAAGGCAATCGTTGTTACGTAGGCAAGGAGATTCATCTTACCCCCATAGCCGATATAGTTTGTCACAAAGGCAAAGAGGAAGGCGATGATTGAAATGATGATGGCCGCTAATTTTACCTGTTTTTGGCTCATTTGGTTGGGTCTGCCTTCTTGCGAAGCTTCCCATTTCTTTATGGCAAAGGTATAAATGAGGAAGGTGACAGGATAGGTGATAATGGCAGCCTTATTTCCAAGGATATAATCAATGCTACCAGACAAAATAGTATTGATGATACCAAAGTAATTACCCCATTTGCTTAATTTTCCTGTAAAACGAGTGGACAACATGGAAATCCCAACGTTGGTTACGGAAATCAATCCAAAGGGCACAAGAGCAGTCCATGGTCCCCAGTCTACAAATTTGTCGAGTCGTGAGTTGAGGTAACCAGATGCAATTGCAATTCCAACGACCAAAGCAACCCCGAAGAGGTCAAACCATTTGGAAGTCGCAAAAATTTTTAGTGATTTTTCATAGATTAAACTATCTTTCTTGTTTTTACAAACATTCTACAACTAAATGAAAAGCAAAATCAAATGATAGAAATAAAACCCTGAAAATAAAATTTTTCAGGGTTGGTAGGGTACTTGAGAAATTAGTCGATTTTTCTGACATAGAGTTGTTTGGCAATGTCCATACCTACTTGTAAATCCTCGTCTTTACTAAGAATAGTGAAGGTGTTGCTGAAGCCATCAAACTGCTTGACTTGGAGTGAATCACCGATGTGAAGTGAGTGTTTATCCAGATAATTGAGAATGTCAAAGCTATCGTGCACCCGAGTCAGACGGTAGGATCCAGCTTCCTTGATATCAGCTAGTGGGAGGTTATTGATTTCAACCAGGAGTTCCCCCTTGGCAGGAATGGTTCCGCCGTGGGGGCAGGTTTTTGGGGGTATTCAAGTAATTTTTCTAGTCTCTCCACAGAATAGGTCAGAGACAGTATGTTCCAAGACCTCAGCTTCCTCGTGAATCTGATCACTCGTATAGTCTAAATGATGAACTAGAAAAACTTCAATCAAGCGATGTTTACGGTAGAGCTCAGAAACCAGCTTGAGTCCAAGGTCAGTCAGTAGATAGCCACATTCCTTGTCCTTGAGGATGAGATTTTCGCTTTTCATTCTGTTTAATCATTTCAGTTACGGCAGGGGGAGAGACTTGCATGCGGGCAGCAATTTCCTTGTTGGTAATCTTATGCAAATCAATGCCAATTTCATAAATACACTTTAGATAGTCTTCTTTGTTTGGGGTCATTCGTTTCTCTTGTTCATTATCTCTATCTAGTATATCAAAAAGCTAGATTTCTCTAGCTGTGACTTTTTATGTTATACTTATTGCAAGAGAAAAAATGAGGAGATGAATATGACAAAAATAGCTCTTCTTTCAGATATTCATGGAAATACCACCGCCCTAGAGGCTGTTTTGGCAGATGCTCGGCAGCTAGGAGTGGATGAATACTGGCTTTTGGGAGATATTCTTATGCCAGGAACAGGGCGTAGAAGGATTTTGGACTTGTTGGTTCAACTACCGATTACGGCTAGAGTTTTGGGAAACTGGGAAGATAGTCTTTGGCATGGTGTCCGTAAGGAATTGGATAGTACTCGTCCCAGCCAACGCTACCTCTTGCGCCAGTGCCAGTATGTTTTAGAGGAAATTTCCCTAGAAGAAATAGAAATACTCCATAATCAACCTCTCCAGCTTCATCGTCAGTTTGGGGATTTGACGGTGGGAATTAGCCATCATCTGCCTGATAAGAACTGGGGGCGAGAGTTGATTCATACTGGGGCACAAGAGGATTTTGACCGCTTGGTGACCAATCCGCCTTGTGATATTGCTGTTTATGGTCATATTCACCAGCAGTTGCTTCGTTACGGGACTGGTGGGCAATTGATTGTCAATCCGGGTTCGATTGGCCAACCTTTCTTTCTAGATGCCCAGTTACGGAAGGACTTAGGGCCCAGTATATGATTTTGGAGTTTGATGACAAGGGCTTGGTAGATATGGACTTCCGACGGGTAGACTACGATGTGGCAGCTGAATTACAGCTGGCTAAAGACCTTAAACTTCCCTATTTTGAGGCTTATTATGAAAGTCTAGTCAATGGTATTCATCATACTCACAATCAGGAATTTCTGAGAGAATTGGCTCAGAAAGAGGGTTATGATAGGGAATTAGATGCCTGGTTGGAAAGTGGTAATGATTGATATTACAACTGAAAAGGGTATAATAAAAGAAAAAGAAGAGTAGAGGCAGGATAGCCTCGCAAAAAGGAGAAGAGGATGCAAATTCCAAGTAGATTTACCATTGCGACTCATATGCTGATAATCATTGCCCTCAAGGGGAAGGAAAGCAAGGTGACCAGTGATTTTCTGGCTGCTAGTGTTGGGGTCAATCCAGTCATTATCAGAAAACCTTGTCCCAGTTGAAGAAGGCAGAGCTGATTTCAGTAGCGCGTGGTACAGGCGGAACAGAGATTGTCAAGGACCTAAAGGACATTAGTCTTTTAGATGTTTATCAGGCGGTTGAGTGTCTTGGTAAGACAGGTCAACTCTTTAGTTTTCATGACAATCCAAACCCAAATTGCCCGGTTGGAGCTCATATTCATGATGTTTTGGATCAAAAATTGGAGAGAATCCAGCTGGCTATGGAGGCTGAACTTGGTAAGACCAGTCTAGAGCAAGTCGTGGCAGATGCAGAGAGTCAAAATGAAGGAGTGAATTCTTCTTTAGAAACAAAGAGCTATGATGAGGTTCACACCTCATCATAGCTTTTTATCTATTTTTCCAGGCCTGGTAAC